>Ga0334898_1001200_pt1 | contig 31343 bp, 12 predicted proteins | sample GraSluR3_MG_10_FD_207228 | JGI IMG/M metagenome (GOLD analysis project Ga0334898, IMG submission 207228) | Sludge microbial communities from methane-producing bioreactor in Wageningen University, Netherlands - Granular Sludge_3_08-R3 | ecosystem: Engineered > Bioreactor > Anaerobic >... | reverse complement strand
GTTTTAGGCATATCACTATTAGATAAAACCCCTGTAAAAGAGCTCTTTATAAATGTGAATTACAAAGATGTCAAAGAACCTTTTGATAACCAACTGTCCCTCAGTTTATTTTAAGTGGACAGCAATGTCTTTACCTATTTTATTTACAAACAAAGGTATTACTTTTTAAGTTCCCCCTTGCTGCCGCACGAACCGATCTCGTCTTAGCCAATCCCCTCGTGTGGCTTTTGCCACAGCAAAAGCATTACCTAGCCAAAATAACCCCTTTCAACAGGCCCTGTTCTCCAGCATAATCCCTTGCGCTGCTATATACGTAATCCTGCGGAAAGTAAACCAAACCTTCCTCTACAGGGTTGTTGTGAATATAGCTAATCTTTTCAAAGATCACCTTGTTGCTCCAGAGTTCAATGGGTTTATTGTTATGTTGCCAAAACTGATAATCTTTCACATTTGATGACTCTGCGCCAGCCTTCTTAAACCTTTCAAGCAGCCACTCCTTGCGGCTTTCCCTTGGATTCTCCATAATAGCTTTCACCACGGCTTTGCTGGTGAATCGTTTAAAGTCGCCGAGTAGTAGCTCCGGTTTTTGTCCACTTATACTCCTGAAGATTAAATGCATATGGTTGGTCATTATGCACCAGGCAAAAACCTCCATACCCTTCTTTTGTTGGCAACACGCAAGGCTATCAACAAGTATATTCTTATACTCGTTGCGTGTAAAAACGTCAATCCATTCCACTACAGCAAAACTTACGAAGTAAACCCCATCAGGATTGTGAAACTTGTAGTTTCTGCTCATAAGACAAATATAGCCATTTTATTTGCTCATGCTGCCGCACGAGTCCTCTCGTGTGGCTTTTGCGAAAGCAAAAACTTTACCTAACTAAAGAAATCTTTTATTCTAAAAATGCTACTCAACAGGTATTTGGCTTTTTAACAAATGTTACATTTTTCTTTGCTTCGTTACCACACGAGAGGACTCGTGCGGTAGCGGGGTTACCACACGCTAAAATTGTGCGGTAGCGTGGGGGCTTTGGTATGGAATCTCCCGATCTGCGGGTCGTATAACCTCGCCCCGTAATCGTACCAGTCCCGCTTTTTATCCTTTTTGTTACTATCGATCTTTCCAAATCTTTGGATTTCTGCTGGTATGCAGTATTGCCAAAATGTAAATGGAATTACTCTCTACTATAAAAAAAATTCCATAAGGAAACCGATTGGTTAATGCCCTTCGGATATTTTTATAAACTACCTGAAAATGGTTTGGATTTCGTTGTATTTCATTGATCTTTGCATCTAGAGCCAGTATGAATTCATTGCCCAAACCTTCGCTTTTGTCGTTATACCAAACCGCTGCCTTTGCAGCATCCTCTTCGGCAAAAGGCTTGACAATCAATTTATACATTAGAGTTGTCCCTTAATTCTGGCTTTAACTTCTGTCCAGCTTGAACCTTCATCTCGATTCCTTCTGTGAGCTTCAAGCCTTTCATCTAGAAGCTGCTTCGCATCTGAGGATAATCCTACCTGTTCATCCTTTTCAGCAATGCTGTCCCAAATGGCTTCCACCATTATAATACGTTCTGAGACGCTCAGCTTTAATATGTCGTGCAGTATCTGTGTCATGGTACAAATTTAACAAAATATAATTATAATAGTTGCGGTTAGCAAGCAGATGTTAAAAATTCACAACCCAACTTTATACCTAATTACAACGCAACAAAACCCGCTTAAAATCAGGCGGGTTTCGATTTTCCTCCCTTACCATGCTGCCGCACGATTTAATCGTGTGGCAATTACAACCAATGCTCTATCTTTTCTTCGTTACCACGCGATAAAATCGCTCTTGCTGCCGCACGAGTCCTCTCGTGTGGCTTTTGCGAAAGCAAAAACTTTACCTAACTAAAGAAATCTTTTATACTAAGAATGCTACTCAACAGGTATTTGGCTTTTTAACAAATGTTACATTTTTCTTTGCTTCGTTACCACACGAGAGGACTCGTGCGGTAGCGGGGGGCTTGCTGTATATTCGGACGGCGGTACTTCCGATAGTTATTGGAACGCCGCCCAACGTTGTTCCAATCTGACAGCTTACGCTTAACGGAGGCGGAGCCTGAGGCTCTCGAAGGCTCCGCTTGGTAAACCCAAAAGCCCTACGTTGCCGTAAGGCTTTTGGTTATTGTTACTAAACTTTAACTTTTAGCTGTAAACGCAGGCACAGCCTGTAAGAAATAGAACGACGGCGGTGCAACCGCCGCCGAACGTTGGATCGTAATTGTTTACCCCGTTTGGCTTAGGCCCCCGCTAGGCGAAGTCTCCGACTTCGTCAAACTTAAATTGCGATCTACCAATCGCATAAAATTCAATTACCGATACGTTTTCCATGGCATATCAAGAAAAACGATTTCCAATGAAAATCTAAGCCTCAATATTTGTAATAACTGGTTGATCCACTATTTGGTAGCCTGTTGACATGCAACCACTAAAGTAACATATTTATTTGAAAAGTTAATGCAATTAATTAAGCGGTATATTGTGCGTTCAGAACCGAGTCTCGTCTTTTTAACGAGACGAGCTCGCCGTAGGCAAACCGCTGTTTAGTTGCGACGAAGTTACAAACTTCGCCGAGCTAGGGTTCGAACTAACAATTACACTCAAGTTTTCTTTAGTTCTACGAAACGCAGGTGCAACCTGCTGAAAATAGAACGACGGCGGTGCAACCGCCGCCGAACTTTGTTTCAATCTGTCAACCTCGGCTTATCGGGGTTGAAGCTTTAGTTTTCTATCATGTTTTGCCATTTCAAAAAATATTTGAAAAATGTTTATAGAACCAATTGGTGACAAAAATAATAAATAGGTTCTAAACATACAACACTTTTATCATTTGTTTAGAACAAATAAGTATCGTATTTTTACCAAAACCTTTGATTTGTGGTTATTTAAAGCACTTATTTATGACTTTCGGGGAACGGATATTATCGCTCAGGAAAAAAAACAAATGGTCGCAGGATGAGCTTGCAAAAAGAATAGGCACGTCTGCACCCATTGTAGGCAGGTACGAACGCAACGAAATAAAACCCTCTATTGAGGTGGCCAAAAAATTGGCCGACGAGTTGGGCGTAACTATTGATTATCTGATTGGCGGTACGGACAAGGTCTTTGACAAAGCATTATTGAAAAAAATAGAGGAAATAGAAAGTCTTTCGGCCGAAGATAAAACCAAAGTATATGAGCTTATTGATATGGCTTTAGGGTACCATAAAACGAAACAGGCGTTTTCTAAGTGAAAAAAGCCCTGCATTGCTGCAAAGCTTATATAGTATTCTGGAAATACATCCTAGCTAATATTGATGCTCTTATTAGATATGCTAAAGCAAGACAAGCTTATCATCAATAATTTACAAACCAAATTTTACAATGCGTGTAGCTCTTAGTTTAATTTTTGCTTTCTCTGGTCTTATTATAATCATCTTTTTCAGTAGGTATTCCGGTGATTCAATAAAACACCCTAACCTCTTTTTTATTTTTGGTATTATACTTCTATTTACAAGCTTCCTTCTTATAAGAGCAGCTAATAGAGCAATGTTTAATACAAAATCTAAAAAAAGAAGAAAAGTGAAAACAGAAGTTTCTACACAAACTATAAAAAAAATGAAAGTGGATTTAACCAAATGTCAAATTATAGAAAATAAATATTTCGAAGAAAAAGAGATTTACAACAATTATGGACCAGAATTGCAAATAAAATTTCTTAATGCTATTTCTGATAGCTCGAAAAATGTTAAAACCATTGAAAAAAATCAATCAGTCTTTATTTGTGAACAGGTTATCAAAAACAATTTAAAAAAATTTTATAGCCCAGTGATAAAAAAAGATAAACCAACCCTTCATTTTTTACTTGAAAAGCAGAAGAGCACTTTCTTGTATTATTATAAAAACAATCCTGAAGATTATTGGTTTGATTTAGATTTCCTTGAATAGTAATATCTTATTAATTCTTCCCTTCTGCCATTGTCTTTAATAATTCTTGCTTTAATGCTGTCATTAGGGTAATAATAGATTAGTTCCTTTTCCAAAACTACTTCTTCATCTCCCCTTTTTCTAATATTATTAATCTGTACCAGATTGCCGGATTCATCATACAGATAAACATCTCTTTCGTAAGGATTCTTTACAAATTCTATTAATTGGCCAGCTGCATTATATTGCCATTTATTTACTATTCGGTTCTTTTTTTCTTTAATCTTTTTTCCGTTTTCATAAACTGTTTTTACTTCAATCTGACTTATTAAATCTTTATCTGTTTTTTCAACAAGCCCTGCTTTTAATCGAGTATATATAACCTCTCTAATCGGCTGATCATCTATGTCTTTGTAAATCTGCCTTACTAATTCTCTTTGCTCATTATAGCTATTAGTAACAGTTGTTTTAACTTCTTGTTGTATAGATTTATCATATGTTATAATTGAAGTTATATCTCCCTGCTCATTATATGTATAGGAATATTTAATCTTAGGCTCTTTAGTTTCTAAATTATAATACACCTGTCCCTTTAGCAATCCTCTTTCATAAAAGGCTCTATAAACCAATTCTTGTGTGCAGTCATAGTAGTCATACCTTTCCGTAACATGGGTATCATCAGTAAAATAAATATCCTTCTCAACAAGACAACTATCGCCTGTAGCTTCATTGATTTTGTAACTAGTCTTTGCCATGAGGGTATCAGCAGTAGTTTGTTGATTGGCACAACCAATAATTAAGGATGTCAATACCGCAAATAACATTAATATACTTTTATAATTCATTATTAATCTTTTGGTTTTAAAAATCCTGCACGTATCTGTAAATTCCCCTTTTTATCCTCAGAGTACATGATAGAATATTCATTATCGCCTTCAGTATTATATGATGCATCTAACAGGTCATTGTAATTTGTTATTTTACCTTCCGATATCATATTTAAGGTTTCCTGATTAATGTCCATCATATCATACCGTTTACTCAGAGAGTAACTACTTTTTAATAAATCCACAGTTGCATCATAACCTTTATCTAAAGCATTTGACAATACAGTTTCTTCCATCATTCTCAAATCATTATCTAATTCGTTCAAATAATTATCCATCGCAAATCCTAATGGATTGATTGAGCTTACTGGATTTCCGCCTGAATAAAAAGAATAGAATAAATCCGCAAAGGCAAATGCAGTTCCGGCTTCCACCAAAATTTTACCACCATATTTTGCAAAATTAGTTCCTGGCGTTGAAAAGCTTACTCCTTTAGTTGTTACAACCTTACCATTCATTTTAAATCCAAAATTGACCCCTCTATTTACCTGTTGTACCGGCAGACCATCAAGATTTTCTACAAATGAAGTAGTCATCCTGGATGTTTTATAAATTTTCCCATTAGAAGCTTTTAAGTATCCATCGGATAGCATCTGCTCAACTTTTGCATTACTCCATTTTACCATCTGTTTTCCAATATCTCCACTTTTCCCTGCAACAAATTTTGCAGTAACAATCTTAAGGTTTGGTTCAGCATCTGAAACTGCAGAAGCATTATTGACAACCAATTCTTCTAAACCATCAAGGTCGATAGCAATAATTGGCTTGTTACCAGCAAATTGATAGGGTGTATACCAAGGATATGATTTTGTCAATGGGTCAACAGATAAAAAGCGTGCTATACGCGTATCATATATCCTAAACCCATAGTCGTAAACCGTACCAGTAGAGCCGTGCCATTCATCATCCTTTTCTTTACCATTAAATCCGAACCTATACCCACCTTGCCCCACAAGGTTTGGTGGGCTAAAACGGCCGGGTTGGGTTGAGCCAAAGGGGTAGTAGCTGAAGTATGCCTCCAGTGGGGTGGTGTATGAGCCTTCCTTGGCGTGGGTTTTGGTGTCGGCCACCAGGGCGCGTACGTTGCCAAGGTGGTCTTTTAGCTCGTACTGCTTATAGCCCACGGGGCGCGTGTACACCTGCGCCTGCTGTGGTGCTGCGCTTAGGGTTTGCACCCGGTACGAGAGGTAGCCGGTTAGCACCCTGTCGGGGCCAACCGAAATGCTACCGTTTGGCTCAAGGTTGCTGTTGTAGGCCTGCAAGGTGGCAGTTCCTGTTTGGCTTACGTAAACGTTGCCATCGGCGTAAAGCTGCGGGTTGCCTGGGGTGGCGCTTAGCTCCTCTATGCTGTTGGTTCGCAGGTTGTACTTTAGCATGGCTACTGGTTTATTCTTATCGGCAGCACGGGTTTCAATAAGCGCATACGTAGCGTTGGCGCTAAAGGTTACCTGCCCACCTGGGGCAACTTGTTGCTTAAGGGGCTTGTTAAGGGTTTGCCCAAGCAATGTAAGGTTTTCGCCAATGCTGTAAACGCTAACCTCGGCGTTATACATGCCTGGCTTAATTTCACTTACTAAATGGTATAGCAGCAGCTGGGTGCCGTTGGCTGAGAGCTGGGCGCTGTTTATCCCTAAACTTTTAAGCTGAATAAAATCATCAACCTGAGGGTTTTGGGCAAACTCATACCCTTCGGTAAGTTCACCAAGGGTTACCTTGTTTAGCTGGGTGTGTCTGCCGTCGGGGCTATGGGCAACCAGCAAGTAAATACTATTGGTATGTGTATTAACCATGGCTGTGTGTACGCTGGTAAAACCATCGGTTTTCAATAAATACTGGTTTTTTATCACCACTTCTCCCTCTCCTTTGTTTGCATCCATATCAACCACATGGTACAGTAACCTATTCTTGGTATCGGTGGTAAAAACAATGTACAGGTTATTGCTTCCCAAGGCCTTAACTACCTGTAGCTGCTGCTGGTGGTTAAAGTTAATTCCTTTCGAGTTTAGCACTTCATTTCCATTGGCATTGTAAACTTTTAGCTGGTAGCTAGGTAATTGACCAATCATAGAGCCGTCGGAAGTACTTGCTGGCACAAGGTAGAACATATCTTTACCCTTGGGGCTTTCGGCCACAGCAATTCTTCCTACTACTGTACCTGTGCCCTGTACAATGTCGGTTTCGGCTAAAGCGTATGTGTTAACCGTTTCGTTGTAGAGCAGTTTATTAAGTAAGAACTGGTTGCGAATTTTTGTGCTTTTTGATGACACCACCCATGTTTGGGTGCCCTTAAGCCTAAGCAGCACGTTGGCCATATTAAACTCCACGTTGTTAAAATCGGCAGCCGAGTCAAATGGTATCGATGCCAAATGGTTGTTAATATCGGGCTTGTACATACCTAGCCTGTCGCTACCGTAGAGCGGAACCTCGGCAAGGGTAAAAATTGCCTGGTACGTGTTATCAATTTTAATGTTGACGCGCTCGTAAATGGCCATGGTGTTGCCCGAAGCATCGCGTAGGTAGTAGGTTGTGGTAACCTTCTCAGGGTTTGTAATGTTACCAGTTACCAGCCCGTTAGCAAATTCTGGCTCAGTGTTAACCTGCTTGCTAACCCTGTTACCGCTGGCATCGTAAGTGTAAACTATGTGTGGTTTTCCCGATCCTTGGTTGGGTACAACCTCGGCTACTTTGCCGTAAACATTCCATTTTATGCTTATCTGTGCTTGTTCATCCCTAATGAGATTTCCAATGGCATCGTAAATATAGTTTAGTGTATTTTGGCTCTCAATATCGTCCTCGTACCGGTCGTTATCGGTTTGGTTGTCGATAACATGGCTCAGGCGGTTTGTTCCCTCGTAGTAGAAGTACTCAAGGTCATCCATATCCTCCTGCCCAATTTTATTACCCTTACGGTTAAGGGTTTGAATATTGCCATTTAGGTCGTAGGTGTATGATGTACCATATTGAGATGTTCCTTCAAATGTATTACTAATTTGGTTAAAAGTATTGAAATCGGCAGCCAGTATTCTGTTCAACTTGTCGTAGGTGTACTGGTAACCGGTAATATCGAGGGTGGCATCGTTATGTCGATACGATGATACCCACGTGCTGATGTTTCCGTTGTAGAGGTTCCTGTGCTCGCCCTGCGAGTTTATGCCTGGCTGCAACGCAAACCGATCGCTTTGGGTGAATACATCGCTGTTATTGCGCACGAAATCGTTCTGGTGATAGTTCAGCACCATACCAAACTTATCAGGCACAAATCCATCGTCTTCATTGGGGTTAACCTCCGTTAGCGATGGGTGGTTAATGGCCTTGAGCCATCCTTGCAGGGTGTATGCGTAATCGAGGGCCTGAATTCTGTCCTGTCCAATTTCGAGTCGTTTCAGCGGTCCATGGGCGTAGTACTGGTAGTTGGCATCCTTGTCCCATATATACCCGTTGGTTGATGTGTATGCAGCACGTAGTCTGTTATCCTCATCGTACTCGTAGCGGTGGAAGAATGCATCGGGGCGTCCTTCGTTCATGCTAACCTTAATAACGTTACCGCTAATTAAATCGTACTCGTAGGCAATGTAGGTCTTGCCAATCACAGGTTTCTCCTGAACCAGCCACTCTACGTTGCCGTGAGGGTCGTAGCTATAGTAGGTTGTGTTGCGTACTTCGCTATCCATTTGCTGGAACGATTGCGCCTTTTGGAGAACGGTGTATGTATAGCTAACGCGATTGCGCAGGAACCGTTGTGCAGAGCCCTTGTATTCGATGTTTGGTGCGTTTGTGTTGTACACCGTAACTGTACGTTGCGATAGGTTGTTATAATGGTCGGCAATTACAGGGAAATGCTCCTCCTCGGTAAGTGTTTGGTAGCTGTCGGCTTGAGCTACAATGTTCAGATCGTTGAAATTGGACACAGGTTGGCCATTATAAGTAACCCCCAGATCGCACTCACCTACCTCTCGCACGCGGCCTAAGGCATCGTACTTGGTGTATGAGAAGGTGTTGTTTATAAGCTGCTGAGCATTTTGTGAGAACCTGAGCTGGCCTACATTATTGTAAATAAAGTTGGTTTCGCCACCATCGGGTGTTGTTTGCTTAACCAGCTGCCCCATGTTGTTGTAGAAGTAACGGGTGCTGTTTTCGGAACCGTAGGCGTCAGCTACGCTAGTATTTTCGTCAAGGGGTTTATACTCTTCGGGTGCAATGGTACGCGTAAGGTTGCCAGCCCTATCGGTTAAGTAAAGGGTATTATACTCGGTGTTGGTAGTATAGGTAAGGGTAACCTTATCGTCGAGAGAATCGAGGGTTGTACAATAGCTATCCAGCTGTATTTCCATATTATTTACAACACTCTCAACGCATTTATCAACCGCATTGGCGATATCATCCTTACTGTTGTTCACTTCAATATTGAACATGGTAGTTTCTACCTCATGCTCCTCATTCTGCACCTCCTTCGATAGAGTGTTCCATCTGTATGATAGAAGGAAGGTACGAGGTTGTATGTTGGGATATATTTCGTATGGTTCATCCATTTCGAAGGTACAACCATTGGCGTCAACAATTTTAATTATGTATTTACCCGGTACAATTACGCCTTTCTCAGGTTGAGAGAAAGGTTCATTGGTAACATCGGTATATAATAGCTTTCTGAAGTTAAGTATTTCTTCTAGGTTGAAGAATGAACTGTTTAAGCCTAGCAATGAGCTTAGGAGGTGGGGGAGGTCATCTGCAACGCTAACCACTTGGTACCAGTACACAGTGTACGATGGGGTACCCCCTTCAAACTCAATAAATGGTTCGCAAGGCATATCGGTGTTAAAAACAATGTTATCGAGTTTTTCGGGTTCAGCTATAACAAATTCTGTTGTTTCCTCAGCACAAACCTGATCGGATATGTTTTCGGTAACTACCACTGAGTACTCACCAGCGCTTAGTCCCGATATATGGGCTAGTGTTGATGGTAGCTGCTGCCCATTGCTATCGAACCACTTAAACGAAACGGGACTATAATTGCCAGAAACATTGGCAATTGCTTCGCCCGTGTTACCACCAAAACAACTTACGTGATTAAGCTGAAGGTTAACATTAAGGTTGCTAGGTTCAATTATTGTGAACCTTTTTGATGGAATGCAGTTCTCATTGCCCTTATAGCGCAAATCAACAGCATATAAGCCTGGTTGGTAATGTGCGTTAAAAGTAAAGCCAAGGTCATTGTCGGCAGCTGTCCATTGGGTAATTGGAGTTGGTGAGTCATTTTCAATCTTACTAAGTCTGAACTCCAAATCGCGATTCTCAAAATTATTGCAAGCAGCGGAGAATATAGCGTTACCACTCACCTCTACAGGGTTAGATCCACACAGCTTATATACTCCATCGGGGTTGTTTAGTGAAATGCTAAAATGTGCATAGTTAACCATAAAGCGGAAGGGGGTAACATCGCATTCGTTGTTATAGCATGGTTTAGCAAGACAAGGGGTTTTTAGAATATGTATTTCGTAATGCGAGCCTGGTGTAACCCCCTGAACAAAAGCCTTAGTATAGCTACCAAATTGGCCTGTACCATATTGATCTACACCAGGGCCAACAATTCTGTAGCTATATTTACCTGTAGCAATAGGCTGCTTCCTTGTTACCAGAAAACGAACCCTTATGTCGTTTAGCCCATTGCCATTGCTACAAACAACAGCATCGGGACAAACGTCTTCAAATACTGGACCCCAGTTAGGGATAACAGCTGTTTGGTTATCTTCACATCCATTTTCAATTGATACGGCTGTTAACAAATGATTCCCCATGGATAGATCGGTGAACAAGATATTGCCATTGGGTTTTATTTCAATGGGGTATGAGTGATTATCCAGATTATTGTGAGGGGTTAAGCTAAAGTTAATATTGCTTGACAGCTCAAAATTCACTCTATAGCCCAAATGACCATCGTTGGATGTTGGGCAAGAAACCCCCTGTGTAGAGATTATTTCAATTTGCGGTTTTGGGTTAATCTCAACCACAAGATCTGCAGAATTGCCACAGCTGTATCTATCGGCTACTTGAACTTTATAGTAACTTGTTACAATTGGTGTAATGGTTAGGGTTGGCTGGGTTTGCCCCCCTAACTCCACCCAGCCATTGGTGAGAGGGTTGTATTTAAACCATTTATATGTGTATGGCTGGGTTCCCTCCGTTACATTTGCAGTTAGGGTTATTGTAGTGCCTTCGCAAACCGGAAGTTCTTGCGAGGCTGTAATGCTTACCTTGGGTAACGAATGGATGTATATAGCACGTTTTGGCGATGTAAATGTACATCCCGATTCAGTATGAGTATACTGTAAAACTGTAGAATTTAGCCCAAGCTGCCAGGGGTGTTGCTGAGGGTTGAAAACAGGTAACTCATTAAAGTACTCCGTTTTATTTACCTCAAACACATAGCTGTTCCCAGCAGGGTTTGGTATTACGTAATAAGGAATTGGGTCACTATCGATACAGTGGTGTGAAGTTAAAGATATCCTAGGGTTAATATGGATAACGGTAACCTCCTGCGATGAGGTGTTGGAACAGCCATTATCATCGGTTACTGTTAGGGTAACCAAATGAGTTCCTTGTCCAGCTTTGGATGGGTTGAACTGGTTACCGTTTTCAATGCCCGGTCCGCTAAACTCGGTATAGGGATAATCGTTAACCTCTGGGTTTAGAGTAATTGGCTCGTTGTATGAGCAGTACTGTTGACCAGGAGTAAATCCGTGGAAATTGGCATTGGGTAAAGGATTAACCGTAAGCTGAACTTCGGTTGAGTAAACCCATTGCGAACAATTGTTGCTTCGCAAAACGCAGCGAATAAGCGACTGGTTGATATCTGCAGTTGCCGCAAAGGTAACTTGAGTTTGATTGGAGCCATAGGCCAGGTCCGTCCAGGTAATCCCAAAATCCTCGCTTCTCTGCCACTGGTACTCATTGGCCTCCACTGCGCTAATGGTGAAGGTTACACTTGAGCCCTCGCATACTTCCGTATCGTTGGGCTGAACAAGAATTTCGGGTTCAGCAATGGGTGTAACTGTAAGAGTAGCAATTCCCGACAGCACGCTGCAACCCCTGTTGCTCAGCCTACACTGGTACTGTGCCTGGTTTAGCTGCGAAGTTGCTGTTATGACAAGGGTCGATTGATTTTCCCCCTCAATATCTATCCACTCGGTTTCTCCGTTGGGCTTGTAAAGCCATTGGTACAGGCTTGTGCTTGCCACTACCGAAAGCTCTGCCTCTATTCCCTCGCAAACCGTAAGGTCATTCGGTTGTGTAATTACCGATGGGGTAGGAGAAATGGTAAGGGTGGCTATGGCAGAGCTAATACTTGTATTGCCCTCACCGCTAACCACGCAGCGGTACTGGCGACCCGAAATGCCTGCGCTTGCCATAACTGAGAGAGTTGAAGCATTCTCTCCCTGAATCTCGAACCACTCACTACTTGTATTATCTCTACTTTGCCATTGGTAGCCTGTAGCACCCTCGGCTTCAACGGTAAAAAACACTTGAGTGTTCTCACACACATCCTGGTCGGTAATGTCCAAAGTAATGGTTGGTGGCTCACCACTAATAACCGTAAGCGTTGCCACCTCCGATTCACTCTCGCAATTCTCGTTTATGGCCACGCATCGGTACTGGTAGCCGTCCATTTCGGGAGTGGTGGCGGGGGGGGTGTAGGTGGGGCCAGTGGCACCGGGAATTAGCACCCATTCCTCCCTAGTTTCAGCTCTGCTGGCCGTTGCTTTTTTGCCAGCGACAATCATACCGCTTACTGCCTCCATGGAGTACCACTGGTAGCTGGTGGCTTCTATGGCTGTAATGGTGAAGGAGGCCGTTTGGCCTACACTTATGGAAGCATCCTGAGGCTGTGAAGTTATTGAGGGTGGTTGGTTCACAGTTAATATTGCGGTATTACTTGTTACCGTTGGGCTACAAGAACTTACTACGCATTGGTATCTATACGTATCCATTTCTGTTGTTACGTATGTTATGTTTAATTCTTGAGAATTTGCCCCACTGTAAACATCTCCATTGGTAATGTTTATCCAAGTAGAACCCCCATTGGTACTTAATTGCCATTGCAAAGTAAATCCTACACCTGAAGGAGTAACACTAAAAGATGTGTTTGAGCCTGCACAAACAATTGTATCCTCGGGTTGGGTTAATAAAACTATCTCATCTACTAAATAAAGCGCATAGTTTTCATCATTTAAATATGCGCCTCTAGCTGATTCACCGCTATTCCATGCATTTACCCATTCACTTTCTTCATACTTATACTGAATTGGATCTCCTGAGTAGAATTGAGTTTCGGCCAAATTTTCAGCAATCCATACCTTGTTAAATAATTTTACTCCCCTGTATATTTTACCATCGTTTCCCAAGTATGCGTTTTCAATTATATGGCCGTTAGCTAACGAATGCTCATTGTCCTTTAAGTTTCTTACTAGTCGGATTGAATTGCCACTACTACCAATTTGATCCCATGAATCTACAGTTCTTGATAATGCTGTGGAACCATTACTCAAACTAAAAATCCAATTATTATAAGAAGAGGTGGCAATGGCCCAGTATTTGGCCAAAGACCCCATCCAATAACTATATTTTTTTTCGGGCCACGAAATATCCCCCCCTGGGTAAGCAGCAAAATTAAACTGATCGGTGGCACCAGTATTTGGAGTGCTCCACTGAGCAGGTTCACAAGGCGAAAAATGGCCTTGAGTTTGTTGGGTAGTGTTGATTCCTTTTAGCTTACCGCCAGCAATTTCCCATCCACCCAAATTATCTCTAAGCTCAACCCATTCGTCACTAGTTGGAATATGCCAGATGCCTTCATCTATGTCATTATTTACAATACTTCTAGTGTCAGTGAGTATATGTGAATTATATAAGTACCCATACTTTACAAGAGGGCCTTCCATTGCGTTTTGAACCGTAAGCGTAACCACCTCCGATTGGGTTTCGCCGCAATCGTTTTGGGCCACGCACTTAAATTTCCTAAGGTTAATTTCAGTTGTGACTTCATTAATGCTATAGCTGCTAGTGGTGGCGCCGGGTATTGGCACCCAATCGTCAACGGGTGGTAGTTTGGTTGTTTGATCGGCATGCCTTTTACCTTCGGTAGCCTCTTTGTAGTACCACTGATAGCTTGTAGCTCCAAGTGCAGTAACGGTAAAAGTTGCAGTTTCTCCCTCATTTACCGTGATATCAACAGGTTGCTGAGTGAATTGTGGGCCAGTGTAGGTGAAGGCGTTGGATTCGTCGTTGTTATATGCGCAAAATGCACCTGTGTTAAGGGTTGCCCATTGTAAATTATCTGGAACATTCGGTATTTGATCGCCATTAGCATACTTCGTTTCCGCCAAATTATCCGCCGTCCAAACCTGTGTGCCTATTTTAACAGTTCTGTAAACCTTACCATCGTTGCCTATATAGTTTGCACAAGCTGTTCCATCGGGTAAATCTTGCTCTAACTCAGTTGCTGTTCGGAATAATCGGACAGACATACCATCTTCTGGGGAGGAAAGACCACGAGTAAACGCACTGCTATTATAGTTCAGAAAATAAAATCCTGCTCCAGTGTCTATACCGTCTTGAGTCCAATAACATGAAACTTTATTTAAATATGTAAAATATGAATTTGAGAATATTTTTGATCTTAATCCAGACCCTCGGCCATTAAAACCGAACTCATTTGTAGCTCCAACATTTGGGTTATACCAAAACTTCATACTATTTTCTTTCAGTTTTCCTCCAGAATTTTCTGTATCACCAAGAAATTCACTTAAGGAGTAGAAGTCATCGAAACTGGGCACAGACCAGCCAATACTGGTCATTTCTGAGTTAACAATGTTCCGAAAATCATTAATAGCAAACTGGTTGTATAGATAACCATAGTTAATCTCATTGTAGCAAATGTTTGATGTGGGATCAACAACATATAAGCTAGCAATTCTCGATTCCTCTTCACCACAACTATTTATAGCTATGCAGCGGTAATAGGTATCATTTAACGCATCATTAACATCGGTAATTAGATATTCACTCTGATTAGCATCTTCAATATTATCCCAATTGTTAAGGCTTGAATTATACTTTTGCCACTGATAACTATCGGCACCTAGAACTTTAACTTTAAATATTGCATCCTCGCCTATTCTTACCAACTGATTAATTGGCTCTTCGGTAAATACCAATCCAGATTGAGCAAATACATTAGATTCGTCATCATTATATGCACACAGTGACCCTTCAATGTTACTCCAAGATATTGGAGTATAAATACCATTGTCGTATCCTCGAATCCAATCCCCATTTTGATATTTTGTAGTTCTAATATTTTCAGCTACCCATACCTGAGTTCCAATTTTTGTTACTGGATAACTAATCCCTGAAGGATCGGTGTATAATATACCATCAATTATACCATCGGGTAAGTTTAACTCATCAATTGTAGCAGAGCGCATAGGACGTAGTGACAAACCAACGTGTTTCCCCACTTCACTTTGAGATACACTCTCAGTATTATAATTTAAAGTGTATACAATTGGCTTACTATTATCATTTTTAGTTAGAATCTTAAAATTCATATTAATAAAAATAACTCCTGAAGCAATACGATAGCCAGCACCTAATGCATTAAAACTAGCAGTGTTTATTGCACCAACGTTTGGTTCCTCCCAGTATTCATAACCAACTGCTTTTAATTTACCTCCAGCAACATGTTCTCCCCCTAAATATTCAATCAATGTCTCAAATTCACTAAAAGACGGGATACGATACCCTTCGGAACATATATTCCTTTCGTTAACCGCAGCATACCAATTATATAGAAATCCATATTTTGTTATACTACAATCCTCAACCATAGTATTTATTACACTTAGCGTAGCCACCTCCGAGACGTTCTCGCAATCACCTGTTATAGCCACGCAGCGGTACTGGTAGTTGTCCATTTCGGGTGTGGTGGTGGGGGTGGTGTAGGTGGGGGTGTTGCTGTTGGGTATAACCTCCCAGCTGCTAGTTGAACTGGTGCGAAACTCCCAGCGGTACTCCGTGGCGTTACCGGCTGTAATGGTGAAGGTGGCGAGTTCGCCTACATTTACATTTGCACTAGTTGGATTTTGGGTAAACACTGGTGCTAAGGTAAGAGGAATTCCTGCAGACGATGGGTTGGGATGATTTACTTGCCTGCATGATTTCATAAATTGTCCAACATTACTACTTGTTACCTCTACATCACACCAGTTTGTATTAATCAAATAGTTCTGTAATTTTTGTTTAAGGTCATGCCCTGTACACACTCTCCAACCATCACCATTAACTAATAGCCCATTTTTTACGCAGTGCCAATTGTATAATCCACCATAAATATTTTTATAAGTGTCTCCCAAAGACGGGTAATTATAAAATGTATATAGTGGGATATTATCTACATTGTTTTCAAAATCACTGGCGGATTCACCTAAAGTAATAGGAGTGCCATCCTGAAATTTAGTGGTTTTTAAATTCTCATTAATCCACAGTAAAGACCCCACTTTCACGGCATCATAGTAATTACCATCACCATCCACATAAGCATTGGTAAATAAAGTGCCATCTTCTGCAGAACCTGTATAATCTTTACACGCTCTAATAGATAAAGCAGAATTTTGTGTTGCTTTGGGGGCTGGAGTCCCTGATCCATACCATTCTTCAAACCCAACAGAAAATGAACCTGTTAACATTTGTGCATTAGCAGTATTCCAAAAGGGGTTATGTACTAAAATATTAATCTCATTACCTGAAAAAAAATATCCATATTCAAAATTTTCATGAATTTTAGCACATATACCACCCGGTAAAAAATTTAACCCAAAGTTATCAGTACCATAATGTGTAGCATTTTCATTCCACCTAGGATGTATAGTTGTAGCGCATCCCGAATCTGAGATAACAACAGAAAGCGTAGCAAACTCCGACTCACTCTCGCCGCATGCATTAATTGCCACACAGCGGTACTGGTAGCCGTCCATATTGGCTGTGGTGGTGGGGGTGGTGTAGGTGGGGCTATTGCTATTGGTTATAGCCTCCCAAGTGCTAGTGCTGTTGGCGCGGTATTCCCAGCTGTATTCTGTGGCATCCTGTGCTGTAATGGTAAAGGTGGCGGGTTGGCCAGCGCTAACAGAAGCTTCCTGTGGCTCACCGGTTATTATGGGCGAGGCGCTAATGCGGCTAGCATATGTGCTCCAGTTTAGTGCTGTTTTATACGCATCTACGCTTTGGGGGGGTACACAAAAGCTACGAGCGGAATGGTTAGCATAAAATACATTAGTTTCAAGAGAGGGTGGCGTTATTGCATTAACAACTACGCTAGTCAGGCTGGAGCAATCCCTGAATGCATAACTACCAATGCTGGTTACCCCTGCTGGGATGTTTATGCTGGTTAGGCTGGTGCAACTATTGAATGCGTTTATACCAATGCTTTGGAGCAGGCTACCCTCTGCAAAGGTTACGGAGGTTAGGTTGGAGCAGCTATGGAATGTCCAACTTTCAATGCTAGTTATCCCCTCGGGTATATGTATGCTAGTCAGACTGGTGCATCCATGGAATGCATAAGAACCAATGCTAGTTACCCCCTCGGGTAAATGTATGCTGGTTAGGCTGGTGCAACCATAGAATGCCCAATCATCAATGCTAGTTACCCCTGCAGGGATGTTTATGCTGGCTAGGCTAGAACAATCATAGAATGCCTGATTACCAATGTTAGTTACTCCCTCTGGTATATTTATGCTGGTTAGGCTGGAACATCCCTTGAATGCATTAAAACTAATGCTAGTTATCCCCTCAGGTATAACTATGCTGGCTAGGCTGGAGCAGCCCAAGAATGCCTGATCACCAATGCTAGTTACCCCCTCGGGTATATGTATGCTGGTAAGGCTATAACATCCATTGAATGCATTAGAACTAATACTAGTTACCCCCTCGGGTATATATATGCTGACTAGGTTGGAACAATCAGAGAATACACCATTGCCAATGCTGGTTACCCCTGCTGGGATGTTTATGCTTGTAAGGCTGGAGCAAAAATAGAATGACCCAGAACCAATGCTTTGGAGCATGCTAGCCTCTGCAAAGGTTACGGAGGTTAGGTTGGAGCAACTCTGGAATGCGTAAGGACCAATGCTAGTTACCCCCTCGGGTATATGTATGCTGGTTAGGCTGGTGCAACCTTGGAATGCACTAAGACCAATACTGGTAACCCCCGCTGGAATAGTAACACTTGTAATAAAATCCTTACTTTTAAAAGCATTCTCACCAATATTAATAACGGGTTTGCTCAGGTACGTTTCGGGAATTACCACCTCGGGCGAGGTGCCTGTATAGCCGGTAACCGAGTAGGCAGTATTGTTACTTATAAGGGTGTAAACCAGCCCCTCGGTGGCTTTGGTTTGGCCAGTAAGGGTAAGGGTTACTAGCAGGGTAATGGCAAGCGAGGTTAATGCTTGCTTTATTTTGCGGTATAGGGTGCTTTTAGGTTTGTGGTTTAGGGGTTGCATATGCTTAGTTCTTAAAATATTTACTACCATTTTTTTATGCCAAAAATAAACGTGTAATTAGCTGGCTAGTTACCAAATTCCCTTTCAATAGTGCTGGCCGGTGAGCTAACAGGTTGGTTGGTGGCAGGCAGGTTAAAATCGGGTATTTCGGTGGTGTTTATCTCGTACTGCGAGCGGTGCATAAAGGTGCTACCGTTGCCAACAAATTCCTGTATATTGGAGTACGTTCCAGGTTGTGCCTTTAGTTTAACCCATGCAATTCGGGTGTTACTGTCGGATTCCTGTGGCCAACCCTTAATGCTAAGGGTCCATACCCCAGCAATACCCTGCTCGCCCACTATGGCCGGGTTAAGGTTAAGTTCCACCTCTGTAAACCTCCCGTTGGTATTCTCAATGGTAAAGCTGCCCAAATTTTGGGTTGTACTTCCGTTTTTAAGGGAAACTGTAAGGGTTTTGCCAATATCGGCTGAGCTGCTGCTTGTGCTGTAGCTAATGGACATGCTTTCAGTACCTGTGCCAAAGTCAACATCGGCAAACTCAATAAGGCTATTGTACCCAAAGTTTTCAACCCCCTGGGTTGTAACCAGCACGTTGGCAAAGTTGCTAGCATGTAGGGTGTATAAGGTGTATTGGTCGCACTTGGAGGGTATGCTAAGCTCTAATTCCCATTCGGTTGCCTGTTTAAGCATGGTGTACTGGTACCACGAGTAGCTGCTCTCGGGCTGCGTATCGGTAACTGTATATTTTTTGGCGTTAGCGGATTGTCCAATAGGGCTAAAGGTTGCATCTTCCCACCACGAATGGTTGTTATCGTGGTATATACCGTTAAATTCGCCATCTTCAGGATACCCAGCTATCCCAAGTAGGAGTTTGGGGTAGTAAATGTTATTTCCCAAATCGGTTTTTTGGGTTTCAACCATACGCGCATTGCGGCTATAGCAACCGTAGGTATCAATATTGCATTGTAGTTCGCAGCGCTCCATTAGCTCGTCAACCAATCCGTCTATCTCCGAAGAAAGAATTACGTTTTGGTACTCGTCCCCTTCGGCAATACAGCCATCAATTTCGTAGCAGTAGTCAATTAGTAGTTCCTCAAGCATGATTCTAACCTCGTTTCGGCGCAGGCTGCATGCTTCAAGGCAGCTTGTTTTAAGGTTGTACATACCAATTTGCACCCAGTTAAATTCATTATTACCCTCAATATTTATTGGTTCCAAATTGCATTGTTCGGGGTTTTCAGAGTTTTCGAATTCATCCAAACACTCATCGTGCGATACAATGTACTCATCGGGGTGCCAGTACCATTGGGTTTGACTGGTGTATGAGCCACATTCATTAAAAAATTCAGTTTCATCGTCGTCAGGGTCAGCTTCATCCTCAAACTGAATCGATTTAATCAACTCCCAAAAGGTGTAGCGTTGTCCGCTGCTCCAGAAGTTATTAGTGTAAGGGCACTTTAGGCGCGATCCGTTATCAAACTCATCAACAATGCGTTTTGCCGAATTTGAACCTTCGATAACAAACCTAGGGTCATTGGGTTCAGCAACCTCAATTAACTCGGCAAGGTTGGGGTAATCGAAATCCTCAAAGCACTGGCTATAATCGTAAGTACCATTATTAAAACTGGCACAGCAGGGTATTAGAGCAAAGCCACCATTATTGTTTTGTTCAACCTGAAAGTTAACCACCTTGTAGCAATCGTTCGGATCGCTATAGCAGGTAGAGAGTTCCAACTCCTGAGTTTCCGGATGCCCTTCCATATGGTACTCAAAGTACTTAAATGCGTATATGGGATTCCTTATTTTTGGGAAAAGGGGCTCGTCGTTAAGCATGGGTTCCCAGTCGGATAGCGGATAGTAGTAGTAGTCGTAGGGAGAATCCTTTCTAAAACTTGCACCACTAAAGTACTCGTTAGTTGTAACACCGTTGGGTAGTATGTACTTAAAATTGCTAGCAGCATCAGGGTTATCCTGATTATACTTTATTTGGTCGTTTTCAGGTCTGGCATCTTCGGGTAAAGGCAGCGGGTTGTATGGGGTTAGGATTTTAACGAAGCTGTATCCAGTGCAGTTGAGAAAGTCCCTTACAATATTCACCTGTATTGGCTCATCGTCATTGCTGGTATCAATTGATAATTGTGTGTTTGCTAGCAGTTTATTAATTTTTCTTTTGATTTTCTTTTTGGTTCTTCTTCTCTTCCAGAAAGGTACTTCCTTAACTATTTTTTTTAGTTGTTTTGATGAAAGACCAGATACGCCACTTTCAGCTTCAATGGCATCGTTAAGGTTAACATTTGAGAGACTATCAGCATCGCTCCAGTCGATAGGTTGGCAGAATTGCTCATGAAGTTTAATTAGCTGGTTCTCCCAGCATGTGAAAAGCTGTTTGGTACTATATACCTCATTATGCCAAAAAGGTAAGTTGTCCTGGTTTTCGGTAGGGGTTCCAATTGCCTCACCCGATTCTTTGCTTTCCTCTAAAAACGGGTTTGTAACATGCTCCTTCATATTATCAGTGAGCATATGGTAAACCATAAGGTTAAAAGTTCCTTTGGGTATGTCGTTACCATACCAGCCGTCCATATACTTATAAAACTGGTCATTATTTAGCGTTTGGCAGTGATTCAGATAGCTATTTGCGTAGGCCTCAAAATCGGGGACAAAAGTTGGGATGTCATTTTCTATGGTTATACTTGGCTCCTGATTAAAGCTAAAAGTTCTTGACCATTTAACTGAGAAGGGGAGTTTACAGCATGCTGTATTAATAATTACATAATCAATAATTTCATTGGAATCTTCAAGGTCAATGGGTTCAAGTTCTCCTTCTTCGGTAAATTTGAACAGTTCGATAGTGGCATCATCAATGTTATGATTTACGCTATAATCCTTAAGCCAACTTTGAAAACCCTCCATTTGCTCTTGGTTGTCAATAGTTTCAAGTTGTTGGAGGATTTCTTCTTTAATGGGAGCGATTTGATCTAGCACCTGATTGGCTAGGTTGGTGGAGTTTGATTCAGGGTTGCCAAAATATAATCTTTTTTCAACTATATATGTGCCAAACGGAAGTGTAATACTCTCTTTATACTCGTTATTTGGTACAACCCTATAAAATATTTCCCCATCAACATTTATTTGTTTAGAAATACTTTTGAGCGATTGATTTGGTACAATTGTATAAACTTGATCGTTATCAAGGGAGCGAATGCTAATATCAAGGGTGTAATTACAGTCTACTTCAATATCTACGCAAAGATCATCGAGTACGTGTTTTTTAATGGAGTACTCAATTTTCATATCAGTTTCCTGCATAAGAACAATTCTCTTAGAACTTTGAAAACCCCATTTGTGCATTGTGTTTACAGTAATCTCGTCGTTTACTTCTAGTTTATTTGTTGTTTTAGGAGAGATTTTTCCAAGTACAGTGTTCTCATTATCGGTGAATGACATGGTAGTGGCAAGCACATTATTGTCGGCAGTGGTGTAGGTAACGGTTGCCACGTTGTTCGGATCGATCTGAACTGTTTTGCTAACGGTTTCGTGATTTGGAGCTTCGCTTCCAAAAAGCCTTACCAACTCAGTTTTTGAAGCAGTACCATAGTAATACTTGGTAGTTTTACCATTACCATCATTTGTAATTTGATGGGTTAAACCTGGCGTACCTTGCTCTTTAACTCTATTAAGCGGATCGTTATAAAAAGTTGTTTGGGAGAAAGGGTATCCTTCGGAGTTAGGTATTCTTTTATTATCATTCTCGTTGTAGTAGTCCATATGGTCTGTTTCGTACATAGGTTCTGCATTGTCACTATGGTCGAAATGGTTAGCCATATATAGCTGGTGATTGTCTGTTCTAGCAAAGTTTTCAACGTAACCATCAATTTTTCCAACTACAGGCATGGGAAGCGTTCTTAAGGCTTCTCTACCAGAGTAATCGGCAATTGTTTGCGAAATAATTGTAACATTATCGGAGGGTATGTAGGTTTTAACCTGATTAACCTGATTAAGGTTATTAGCGTAGGTGCTAATTTCCTTCACTCTGTTACCCTCGGTAAATACCCTGCTAAAAATTTTATTGGTATTTTCATCAGAGTCGGTAAAGTAGAAGTAGTCTTTGCTTGGAAGGTTATCCTTATTTAGTTCAATTGAAGAAGGAAAGCTACCTGACCAGTCTCCAAAGTTCATAGCGTTGCTTACACCACCTTTGTATAAAGTACCAATAGGTCTTACTCTCCACACATAAAACCCAGTGCCTTGGCCTATTGTAAGGTTATAGCTATGGTTTAAAACAATATTCCCATTTATATCCTTTATTGCACTTGGGATAACATCAATGGTTATTGCCTTTTGCCAATTAATATCGGCCTTAATTTCATGTTCTTCTGTAAAGTTGGGATCCTTATTAAAAAGTTTAAGCAATTGAAGTTGATACATTGTATAAGGTAATGGCGTATTACAATCCCATGAAAAAATACCCGTTGATTGTGCAATACTAACACCTTTGGTTGTAATAAACTGCGATGGTATATTTGAAAGTGTAACGCCGCACTTGTATTCAACCTCTATGCTTGCTTTGCTGGTTAGCTTCTGCAATACGGATTCTTCATCATAAGAAAAATCAGGGCTAACCACCTTAATGCTACTAATTTGTTGTAAGATATCGGGTTCAAAGGCGCCGAGATTCATCCTGAGTTCGCTTATAGGATTTTGGTTGCTAATAGATAACTCATATTGGTTTGATTGCAATACATCAAGCTCGTTGTTTTCCGAGTCTAATAAGAGCAGACTGAATTCAAGTTTGCATTCAAACGATGTTTCGCTTAGAGTAAAGTCAGTGCTACTATCAATAATACTAAGATTAACCACTGCAAATGCAGAATGGATGTCACTATCTATACTGTTAAGCCACTGAGGAACTGGGAGGATTACTTGGTAGTCATCCTGTACTTGTGGGTTAAGTGGAATATTAACAGATTGCACCTCCTTTATATACTCTTGTGAATATAGAGTATTGCTAAGAAGTAGTGTGATAAGTATTAACGTCACAAATTTAAGTAAAGCAATGTATTTCATCTGTTTAGGTTTTTTATATTTCTTTATAGTCAACAACTCCTAGTTATGGATTAATTATCCTCTACAATTCTGTAGTTGCGAAATCGACTTTTTAACTTCCCGTTAGAATCGTATATGTAGTCAATAGCTTTATCCGATTTTAGATCTTGATAATTCAGGTTAATGCTATTGTAACTAGCAACCAAAGTTTTAACGTTATGAGTTGGCTTATACAGTATGATAACTTTTTTTAAAACTGGTGTATTTGAACTAGATATGAAATAGCTAACCTTGCTTACCATCATGTTATCTGTAACTTCGTTTTCGGGAATTATTGAGATAAAACGTTGTTGTTCCTCATTAATAAGGGTATCTAAGCAGGAGGTCATTCTCCCTCGTTCAATGAGATTTTGCTGTAATCCCAAGATTTGTTCCTCAAAGCCTTCCTGAGGTTTAACATCTTTAACGCTTGGTCGCTTAATGATGGTTCGATTGTTTAAGTCAACCAGAAAAAAGTTTTCGTTATCAGAATAAACCAAATGCATTTCCGATTCGAGAAGATAGAAGTTGTCAGCAAGACATATCTTGGTGTTGATTATGGTTTGATTTTGACTTTTACCCCAGAAATTGAATGTATAGGTCATATCTAAATAATACACTACACCTTTAGTGGGAGCCTGAATTGCATTTTGCCAATGAAAAGAGTTGCGGAGTAACTCCTTGCAATCTTGTCCACATGCAAAAAAGGTTATTTTTAAAAAAACTATTAAGATAAAGAACTTGGTCATCGTAAAACTTTTGGAATGTTATATTGTGTTTCCTGAATTGTTTTCAAACCTCTTTCGGTTTCAATCTGTTTATGGGTTAAGTTCCCCTCTTCGTTGTAAACATAGTATAACCCAAAATGCTGATCGTCGAACTGAGTTAGTAATTTTAATGTTTGTATATCGTAAACATAACAGATGGCCGATGCGTCTTGGGGTTGAAGCCTTATGTCATCAACGAACACCATATTGTTTTCAGGTAAGTCTTGAATCGCAATAATTAGATCGCCTTTGTTTAAATTTTCGGCCTCAATATCGCATTCGAAAAGAGTCCAAAGCCCTGTTTGTGCAATTTTTTCGAGGGGTAACAGGCTTCCATTTACATTAAGCGTTGGATTAATTGCTTCGGTTGGGTTTTCTGTAGTAAGCCACAACTTAAGTATTCCCCCCTTTTGGCTGAGATTGGTAGATACGCTGAAGTCGGAGATGATGTTATAGCCATTGTAAACCAACATCGAGTATGAACCTGAGTGAGCCAATGAAGAGTTTGCATTTATATCTCCCTCAAAATCATCAAAGTAAATGTCGCTATACCTTGAGTTTTGAGCAATCATAATGGGCAATACATTTCCATAATGCTTTCCATAAATAACCGCCGATGGGTTGTTCATTACATCAAACTGTTCCACAGGTTGCCCATTAGGCGAATACTTAGTCGTCTCATTAAGTCGTAACCATGAATTATTATTACTTGAAGAAAAGTCAAAGAGATTCTCTATGGTATACGTTCCACTTGCGTAAACGGGATTATCGGGCAACGACACAACATCATTGCTTTTATAAACATAGTTTGATTTTTGTCGCCATTTTGAGTTTAGTTTGATCATGTCATCATTAGTTAACTCCCCATAAGCACTCTGTGTTTGGTGATCATCCCATGTCCAGTCCTTAGAATAGGTTGTAACAGATGCACTAATGGTATTTTCGATAGACTCATCTAGATTATTGAGCCAATCTGCTTGAGGTTTTTGCCCATAAGTATTTATTCTCAAGGCCATAGCATTAAGTTGATTGGAATTGTTAGGGTCTTTAGACTTCTGCCCCATATCTTGGTATTGAGCAAACATTTCTGCAGGAACATCAAAGTTGTAATACTTGCCAAGATCATGAACATTGTCTACTTTCCTGTTGTATCCATCGTATGCTTTAGTTATCAATGGGTCACCCGTTGATGAGCTGAAAACTAGGTTCTCGGTTTTAGAGTACATACCATCCATAAAAACAGTTTGACTTTTTAAAATTGCTGGATACCGAAGAACTCTTGTGGTTGCGTGAGTGCTAATGCTTTCGTTTCCAAGGGTAAGTGTAGGAACGATAGTTACAAAAGTAAGAGGTATGCCAACGTACGACATGCTAAAATCGAAATCGATGCTTATATCGAAGGTTTTTGTTTTAATTTGCTTTTTCTCAACCGATATCTCCTCCTCCTTACCTGGGGTGTCAGATACAATTTCAAATCCTTCATTTGTTCTTTTCAAAAGGGGTACTTTTTCACCTGGTTCAAAGTACTCAAAATAGTTGGCAGACACTAGGTATCCATTGTCTGTGTCAATGAAAGAGTTTTCCCCATTCGGCTTTACATATTTGCCTCCGTACGAGGTTACGCTCTTGCTCAGGCCATTCATGGAGTTGAGCACAAACCTAAAACCTTGAGCAAGCCAAATTCCACCCATTGAATATGAAAAGAAAGGGGTATTAATAGGAGGAATAGCATCAACCTCGGCATTATCGCTTAGCTTTGAATACTCAATGCCGCTACCTTTAAAATCACTGGGTATAGATTCGCCATCGTAATCGGGAAAGTTTTGCTCACCGTAAAACTTATCGAAGGGGTAATCTTTGGTTGTAAAAAACTCGTGGACAGTAAAACCGGTACTAACCTTTTCTGCATGGATGTTTTCCACTATAACCCTAGAGTGATAAACTGCTGGGGGAGGTAATAGGCTTTCACCTAAAGGACCTTCGGTTTGTTTCTTGTCTTCTCCAACAGAAAGTTGATTCCACCTTTTTTGCCCTTCCCTAACCATATACTCAACTAAGGGGTTTTCCTCTCTTGCAGGGTAAGGTTCGTTTGTTGCGACACCGCTACTTGTAGTCCCATCTTCTAATACGTAATGATAGCTTTGTCCGAGAACTCTCGATGCTCCATTCTCAATACCTGTATCGTACATCAAAAGTCTTTTGACCCTTACCCCTCCACCTCTTTTATTACCATAAATTGGCAATTTAACATACGATAATGTATTCGAGATACTTAACTCTCTTTTATTGTTAGTTTCTGCAAAATGTGACTGAGTAATAAGATTCTTGGTGCTCATTAAAAACTTTACAATGTTTTTAACTCTTGATAGGGTGGTCCCTTCTCTATGGTAGATTTCATCAAGATTCATGTCGAATTCGGCCACTTTAGTTGTAAGAGGGGTGGGAGTAAATAGCCCGTTTCTTTGGGTGTAGTAAAAGTCCAATGCTCCTTGGTTAGGAGTTACCGTTCGATCTCCATCGGCAGAACTTTTGGAGCCTAATTTAATTCGAATAGCATAGAATGTATTCCTGCTTTTGTTTTGTTTAGAAACTATATCTACTTCTACAATTTCGGAATAGCCATCAATATATTCAGAAGTTGGGTTAGTGAGACTTGGATTATTCCCAATAAGATCGAAAAGGAATTTAAAGTATAACTTTTTAGCGTAAATATCATCTCCTTGTCCATCCTCTCTTTGAGATTTGAAGTAATCACTGATTATTTCTTTCAACTCATTAACTTGATTTTCATCGGTGGGGTCGCAACCCAAATCATCTACATTAATATCAATTATGAACTTTTTATTGTCATGCTGATGGTCAACCAAACTAGCCATAGCCATTGCTGGCCTATCCTGAACAAACTTGTAATTCTTTTGCTCGTACTGAATGTGAATTTCTCCTCCCGAAGGAAGTTTAACACTTTTTAAATGCCAAGAGGCTGGATCAAAATCAACATCAACATCATCCTGAATTCGGCTTCTCCAACTTGTTTCTGCGGTTGGGTTAAATTTAGGGTTGATACCTTGGTAAACCCAATTATTTTGATCATTCTTCCTTTCCTCTCCAAAAGCCATCACATTACCCCACACATCGAGGAGCCAAGGGGAGTAGGATGGGTTTTGAGAACTACCCTGGCCAGTTGAAAGATCATCGTATTCTGTAAAGAACTCTTTTCCTGAGTTTACATTTGCTGATTTTGCATATTGATAAGAAAATTCGTATGGACTAATCTTAGCGGGTACTTTGCCTTCATATTCGTACCATAACTTTTTCAAGGTAAGTTTCCCAGTGGACTCTCCGCTTCCATTGGAGTTTGGAATACCTGGCACAAGAGACCAGTCGTACTCAAAGCAAATAGTTTTGATTGGCTGGTCAGGCCTAGCTTTTGAGAATAACACGATACGTTCGAGGTATTCAAGTTCATTGTCCCCTTTATTATCTAAGGATTCTGAGGCGGGATCATTTTCTTCATTAAGATCTATCGCGTCTAAACCATCCAATCGCATTGTTTTGGAACCATTTTTTACATTATATGCTCCATACTTCTCCTTATTGTGTTTGTAATTGTTTGTGACAAAGAAGGCTATGTGTGTTTTAGTCTCAATAGTTTCGAGGTAGTATACTTCCTTTTCGCCTGTACTAACTGAACCTGTTGCATCGCGATTATCGGAAATTGACCCTTGGTTATAATGAAGGCCAGCATAGGGTGTTCGGTACCTGTACCAAGAATCACTGCTTCCACCATAAATCTGATTATAAGAAAATTTTGTCCAGCCACCAAAATCATCTTCTGTTGGGCCGTCGTTTTTACGATCGATAAAGTTTGATTCAAGAATATGGCTTAAGAGGTAGGTAGTGGCATAGGGATTTTTCCTAATTTCTCCTACTAGGGTTCTATTGTTACCTATATCGTCTGTACTAATATCATATTCATTGTTACTTTTTTTTCCTAAAGGGGTTTCCCTAAAGGCTAAATAGTTATTGATAACATCATGAGAGGGGCTAATGTCAAAAGTAAGGTTTGATTCATTTCTGGTAAAAATGGGTTGAGCATAAACAAAGTTGGATCCAGAATTATTATATATTGAAAACTCAACGATACTTTTATCTCTTAAGCCTTTATTTTGATATTCATTTGGATTGTGATTTTTTGAAAAAGCTTTATCTGGTGAAGTTTTGATGTCTTCAAGAGTGTTGAATGAAATATAGGAAGAGGAGTATGAGGATTCTTCCTTAAGATTTAGGTTTTCAATATCAGTTTCAGATAAGCTTAGTGAGGCCCATTTTAGACCTGGGATCGGAACAGCGCAATTAACTTTAGCGGTAATAAAATCAGATGAATAATCATCATAAACAATTTTCCCTCCTAGGTCGTTGTTAAACCTAAAGAAAGCGTTCGATGAACTAACAAAATTTTTACCCCAATTTTCTTGTTGGGTTTTGGTGTAACCATAACCCAAACTAAGCCCAATACCAATATTTGTACCTACCATAAATTCGATACCTGCATTATAAACAGGTAATTTGTTTGAACCATCCCCATATGATGATGGTTTGAAAAAATTGAATTTATTGTTGTACGCTCTAAAACCACCGGATAAACCATCACCTGTAACCTGAAATATGTCGGCATTACTGAAAGGCATTCCAATAAAAAGGTCTCGCCTGTTATATGAACCCTCTTTCTCGGTATAGTAATCCATTACGTAATTCGATTTTGACGATGAGGGTGAATGAAGGAAGCCGTAGGCGTTTAATTGCGATTTTCTTTCGTTTAATTGGATATTAAAGTGCCTGTAATACCCCCCCTCTGCTCCAACCGGGATGGGGAGCGAGTTCGTCTGGAGGGTAGCTCTGAGGTTAACGCTAAAGCCTTTATATTTACTAAATGATGTTGATCGTGTTGCATCTGCAAAGCTATGCACTCCAAATGAAGTGCTTACATTACTCAATTTATTTCTCCGCTTTAAGGCTTTTACTTTTTTATTAAGAGACTCTATTTTTACTTTTGCTTGGTCATTCTTTTTTGCTTCTTGAAGGTTAGATATCTCTTTGCCCAGTTCATTGATAACTTTAAGCTTATCTTTTTTTATCTTTTTCATGAAATCAATATTTGCAGAAAAAGTAATCCCCTCAAATACTTGTTGATCCGTGTTATAAGTAAGATTTCCTGAAAGCCCATAAGCATTTAGTCCGAACCCGTATGTATTATAGAAACCTTGATGGTTATTGAACCTAGTTGAGTTTGAAACGGATAAACCTAAGTCAAGGCCAAATTTTTCGTTTTTACTATAACCTACACCTACCCTAGATGTTTGCATTATGCTCCAGTTAGGTGTTGCTTTATTAAAGTAAGTTACTTCACTTTCACAGTAATCGTCGGGAAATCCACGAAGATTTCTATCGAGTGCACCTGGACTAAGATTCCATCCAAAACCAACCCAAGAAGCCTCTTGCTCAGAGTTTATTCCGCTGTTGTATGCTAAAGATAAGGAATACCCTCCTCCATCGGCTCCAGGGATCTCAATTACAGGAATATTATAATTAAAATCCCCAGTTACTAAATCCACCATATTGGTGGTTGCTACAGGAGTAAAACTCATAAACTCTGGGGATTTGGGTCCTGAAGTTAAAGCAAAAGCTATAGTTGGTAAAACTGTTTCTAACAAAATGTTTAATGCTATAAAAACAGCAATATATTTTAACGGTTTTGATTTTGTGCTTATCATGATACTTTAAATTATTCTAATTCCAGAAACCTATTTTTGGGATTTTTTTTAATTCACTTTCACTAAATGAAAAATATGTTGTTCCCGTTACAAAAAGCAAATCGTTAAGAACGATGGTGAGTCCATTCTTCATCAAGTCTAAATGCTTTTCTTCGGGGTTAAAAACAAGGTAAACTAATCGGCCAGAAGTTAATCCAAAAGTATTTTCAAACGAGAAAAGAACCGGAGGATAATCATGTAGATTAGTTTTTAGATAAATATATTCTTGAAAATTGAAGGACAACTCTCTAAGCCTATATTCATACTCTTCCTTACTTTCTATACCATGATATAGTATATCTGATGAACCACCTTCACTATTGGGTAATGGTTCAAACATAAGGTGTAATGTTATACTTTTACTATAATAGGCAACTAAACTGTCAATTGTTGATTGGGAAGGATTTGTACCTTTCAATTCTCGATAAGCAAGAAATTCGGGCGGGATAAATTTTAGATGTAATTCGATACCGCTTACAATCTTACTTTTAGTAAGATGTTTGTCAATCCATTTAACATAATCTTCCTCTAGGGATATTTCCGTTCTTGAACAAGAGAAGAGAAGCAGGCCAAGAAAAAATAAAAAGTATTGCTTAAGACGACACTTCATTATTTATAAGTTTGATTTAACTCTTCTAAAACTTTGTATGTGATATCAATTCTTTCAGATCCATAGAGCATATTGCCCGAAGATGTAATTCCGATAACAATGTCAATCCCATTTGCTTGAGAATAACTTTCAATAAAACTATTGATTTGATTGAATGCCCCCTTTGTCATCAATTCGTATTCATTTTTTGCTCTTTCTTCTATCTCATTCTGATACCGACTATACTCATTAAAGGTAATTGATAGTTCCTTTTCAAGAAGATCAATTTCATTGGGTTTAAGTGTATGCCTATTATTATTTAAATAATCGCTTTTCCTTATATATTGAGCATATATTGAATCGCCTATCAAATTCCATTCATCAACCTTTTTATCAAGTGTTTGGTGGATTTCTATGAATCCATAGTATCTCTCAACTAATATTGATGAGTTAATAAAAGCAACTTTTGCGCTATTACTAAAAGTATTAACTGAAAGAACAACAGATAGGATTGAAGCAATAAATGCGCAGATTAACATCAGGTTTCGAAACATTTAACAATAAATTAGTTACATTAGTGTCCACTAAAAATTAAAATTTGTTCTTTGAAACTATTGTAAAATCTATATTGTAGAGGTTTTTCTTTACGTGTCGATTTGAAATGCTTTATTCGTGAAAAAATATTCATGAATAAAGGAA
>Ga0334898_1001188_pt1 | contig 31526 bp, 26 predicted proteins | sample GraSluR3_MG_10_FD_207228 | JGI IMG/M metagenome (GOLD analysis project Ga0334898, IMG submission 207228) | Sludge microbial communities from methane-producing bioreactor in Wageningen University, Netherlands - Granular Sludge_3_08-R3 | ecosystem: Engineered > Bioreactor > Anaerobic >... | reverse complement strand
CCCTTAAGCGTTGCCGAAATAAATTTATCAACTAAATCGGGGTTACGCTCAATTAAATCCTTGTTTGTGAATAAGCAATCGGAGTAGAAATCAATTCCATAGGCACTCGGACTTATAACCCTGTAAGGGATTCCATACGTATCGAGGAAGTATGGTTCAGTTGTTACATAAGCGCTTAGCGCATCAACTTTATTGGTTAAAAACTCGTTTATCGATTGCGTATGATCGACAACATTTACTTGCCATGGCTTTATACCCTCGCTGTAAAGCATTGACAGCAATTCGTAGCCTCGCTCGTCGGTTTCGAGCATAATGGTTTTGTCAACAAAATCGTGAGGATTGTATATATCCGAGCTTTCCTTAACAATAAAAATTGATGGAGAATGTTGAAATATTGATGCCAAAAGTACAAGTGGTTTTCCCTTTAGGTAGTTTACAAGCACCTCAACATTGCCAACACCAAAATGGGCTTTTCCTTGTGCAACCATTTCTACAGATGATAACTCTGGTTCGCCTTCAACTATTTCAACGTCTAGCCCCAAATCGCTGTAGTAACCTTGCTCAACAGCAGCGTAATAACCAGCAAACTGAAACTGATGCTTCCATTTGAGCGCCAAATTCACTTTTTGCGCTTGATATTTTGCTTCAACAATATTGGGTTGAAGAACGATGATAAGCAAAAACCAAAACAGCCTTTTCATTAAACGCAGCTAATTCATTAACTTTGAGCATTAAGGCAAGCTAAACAAAATGCCTACAATAAGGTTATTACACTATACTAAAAGTACAAATTTTAAATTATACTCCAATGATAATAATACTTTCTCCATCAAAAACACTCCAAAGAATAGATATTGACTTTAACAGTAAACCTACGCAACCAGCATTTATTAACCAATCGGAAGCGATTGTAAAAAGGATGCGTAGCCTAAGTGTTAACGAACTTAAAGATCTAATGAGCATTAGCCAATCGCTCGCAACCTTAAACTATGAACGTTTTATTAAGTGGCAAACTCCTTTTAACAATGCAAATAGTTACCCAGCCCTTTTCACCTTTAAGGGCGATGTGTACGAAGGCTTATCGGCCAATGACTTTTCCGAAAAGGATGCCGAATTTGCACATAATCACCTTAGGATTCTTTCGGGTTTATATGGTGTACTAAGGCCAATGGACCTAATGCAACCCTACAGGCTTGAAATGGGAACCAAAATTGACATTGAGGATAGTGAAAATCTATACCAGCTTTGGCAAGAAAAACTTACTGAATACTTTAACAATGAGTTTAAGGGGAAAAAGGAAAAGGTACTTATTAATCTTGCTTCAAACGAATACTCCAAAGCCATTAACCTAAAAAAGATTGACGCCAAAGTGATAACTCCTGTTTTTAAGGAGCAAAAGGGCAACGAGTACAAAACCATTGCTATTTACGCTAAGCGTGCACGGGGTTTAATGGCGCGATTTGCCATTAAAAATAGGATAATCAACGCCGATGATTTAAAATCGTTTAACCAAGAAGGATACGTTTACGCCCAAAGCCTATCGCAAAAAAACCAGTGGGTTTTTATCCGCTAGCTTATTCAACGTAAAGCACAAGGCCTTTTAAATACTCGCCTTCGGGATGATAAATATTTATAGGATGATCAGCAGGCTGGGTTAGCTGGTGCAAAATCTTCACATTTTTATTGGCAATTACCGAGGCTGAAAACACCGAGTTTCGAAAATTTTCGCGGTTAACTACCTGCGAACAGGAAAATGTGAAGAGTATTCCTCCTGGTTTTAGCCTGTGCATGGCTATAGTATTTAACCTTTTGTAAGCCTGGAGCGCATTATGTAAAGCGCCTCTATGCTTTGCAAAAGCAGGAGGATCAAGAATAATTACATCGTAAAGCTCATCGGGATTATCACGAAAGAAATCGAATACATCGGCACAAATGGCCCTATGCGATGAATTCTCTCCAAAATTCGATAGCATATTCTGACTAGTTAGCTCAACTGCCTTTTGCGAGCTATCAACGCTAACAACACTTTTTGCACCACCCCTTGCGGCATAAATAGAGAAACCTCCTGTATAGCAAAAGGTATTTAGCACGTTGGCATTTTTACAGTATTGCAACAGTAAATTTCTGTTTTCACGCTGATCGATAAAAAAACCCGTTTTCTGTCCCTCTTCCCACGATACGTTAAAAGCATTACCGTGTTCAAGTAACTCGGTATCGTTTGCACCACCAAGCAAATACCCATCGGGTGTGGTATCGGTTGAACTTCGTGAAAGCGTTCCGGTACTTTTGTAATAAACTGACGATATAGTGCCACTAAAAACCTCAACAATTAGCTCGGCAAGTAGTTCCTTAATTTTGGCCATACCAGTGCTGTGCGCTTGCATTACGGCAGTAGTGCCGTACACATCAACAATTAACCCAGGCAAGTTATCGCCCTCGCCATGAATAAGCCTAAATATATTGGTTTTTGGGTTCGGATAAAGTCCCACACTTTTACGAAGAGATAGTGCCTGGATAAGTTTTTGTTTCCAAAATCCCCTGTCAATTTCGCATTGTTCAAAAGAGATAATCCTAACAGTAATAGAACCAGGCTGATAGTGGCCTAATGCAAGGAATTCGCCTTTGGCGCTAACTACCTTAACTACATCACCATCATCGGGATCACCATCAACTCGTTTAACTGCTCCGGAAAAAATCCATGGGTGAAATCGCTGCAACGACTGCTCTTTGCCCGATTTCAGGTATAGCATTGGGTACATCATTGGGGTATTTTGCTTTTAAGTAGCTTAATGTAAATTTGCTGGCATGCCCACGCATCGATAGCAGCATATTGCTGCTGAGCTTCTGAAAGATCAGGTAAATCCCAGTTTGATAGCTGCTGCGATTTTGACACCTTTACCCTGAGTACAATACCTGCCATTTTACGAACACTTACGCTAGTAATTCCGTGTTCAGGTACAATCGACTGTAAATCGATAAATCCTTCGGGGGAAAACCTGCGTAACTTTTTAAGCGATTTTATATCGTCGTGAATAGCAGCACCAACTTTTAGGTAATTAGGGCTTTGCAAAAAGCTCAATAGACTTTTAGGTAAACCCAACTCTTTAACCTTAATAAGCAATGCTATATCGGATGTTGCAAGTTGCAAAAGAGCTATGCCGTTAACCTCACCCTTTTTAAAACTAGGTTTTGTTTCGGTATCGAAACCTATAATGGGCGATTTTTGAAGCAGAGGCAACCATTCGTCGAGGGTTTCCTTATCTCTTACAACTACAATTTTTCCGGTGTACACAGCCTTTGGTAGCTGGGCTAACTCTTCCTTGCTAATGGTTTCGGGGTAAGTCATAGCTCGTTGTCGTCCATTTGTTGCTGGCGTTTGGTAATAAACCAGTCTTCCGTATTAACCTCGTCTTCGTTATCTTCTGATTGCTCTTGTTTTTGCTCATCCAAATCGATGTCGCTGTATATAAGCATATGAATTGCACGCATGGAGTTGGCTAACCGAATACCCCAATATTCCTTAAAATTAAGGTGGCACTCCCATAGGGCATCGTTCATCTCCTCAACTTGACCGTTTTGGTAGATCATGGTAAAATCCTTCAAGTCTTGATAAACGTCGGTCAAATACTCGGCAAGGCTAGCGGAGAATTCATCATCGGTTTCGGAAATGCGCGGATCGAATACCTCGGGGAAGGCATCGTGCTCGCCTAAAAAGGCTTTCAGCCTTTCGTTGAGCGCAAGGTAAAACTCTTCGGTAACATGCTTTTGGTTGCCCTCTTCGTAAATTGGTTCGGTTTGCGGAATAAGCGAGGCCTTATAGTAAAGCAAAGGCAACAGGCTGTGAGCAACCTTTATAAATTGGCTTCGCTTAAAGCTAACCGCATTTTCAATAAAAGCGCAATACTCCTTGGCAACCGCTGCAAACTCAACAACGGATTTGCTAAATACTATGTCTTTATAACTGCTCATTTGTGCGAATAATATATTTTCTCAAACTAATGTAAGCGCTGCTATCCTTCAGCATCGAAGTAAAGCTTATAGTAGCTCAATCCCTTTTCGTGATCAAATCCTTTTTCAACCCTGTCGCGTCCTCCGTGAATGTATAGATGGAAATTCTTATCGAGCTTTATTACGCTTTTAAAAACCTTTTTGGCTTGCTTAGCGGCATCAACCGAAATAGTAAACGAATCCTTTAGGTTACAGCCCATGTCGGTTTGGTAAGCCTCTTTGTACTCTCTAAACTGGTCAACCACTTCGGGCTTGCTAATAATATTCTCCTCAAAATCGTCCTTGCTGAATGTGTCGCTTTTGGCAAAATAGTCGCGAGTTTTATTGAGAATGGCCACCTGCTCGGTTTTATCGACGCTAGTATCATTTACCAGTACATCTTTTACAAAATCCTTACAAAGGTTGATGTATCCGCTCGTTTGATAAAAATCGTCCTCGCGAGGCTTTACGCCTAAAAAGGCATTTTTCCAGTACCTAGCCTCATCGTTCTTGTTCGTATTATCAATAGCAACCACCTTAAAACCAAAATCGCGTTCGGTGTTAAATATAAGACAGCCCTTATCGAGCTTGCGAATATTTATGCCCTGATGCTGCTCTAACCCAAAGGTTTCAGATCGATGATAAACCTTAAGAAAGGTATCCTTGTTTTCGGACTTAAAAATTCCCAACGCATCAACCAGCTCACCATCAATTACACAATCGTTTAGCATTACAACGTATAATTCGCCCTCCTTAATATTTGGATGATTACTGCTGTGAAAAAGGTGTTTGGCTATGTTTTGCGACTGTTCGAGAAGTAGATTGGTATTATCGAAAACCCGATTTGTGTAGCTATACACCTCGTTCATGTTTAGGTCGGTTTCATGAGCAAAGCTATAAAATTCGGGCTGTTTAAACGGCGACAAAAAATATGTTTTTAGAAGTGATATCACCTCCTCATCGGGAATTTGTATGAGCGATTGCGCAAGCACAAGCGTGCCATCGTTTGCTTTGCTCCCAACCTTGTGTATTGCAAGCGACTGAATACTAGCCTCAGAAAAATCGAACATGAGAGTTAAAATTTAGCTGCAAAGTTAACAGTATTATTGGGTTGATGAAACAGCTTAGCATTGCTATTTACATAAGAAGATAATATTTGCCTGCAGCTAAATAAGCCTAATCCAAAATGCTAATCGGGCCTTAAGCATTAGCAAAAACTTGATACTATTAGGAACCCGAATGCGCTTTTGTAAGATACGATTTGCCTTAACTTTTTTAATTCTTGAAAGTAATGCTTTGAAGTAAAGGTAGGCAACGTAAACACCAAGCTGAGCAGTTCGGGGCAACTTTTTAATCCCCAGATAAGCCTGCTTTAAATCGTTGGCAATATCCTGTTCTATTTGCCTCATTTGCACATCGGCAAAGTTTTCAAAGTCGATGTTTGGAAAGTAAACCCTGCCTCGCTCGGCAAAATCGTCTTTCACATCACGTAAAAAATTTACCTTTTGAAATGCTTCGCCTAAGCTTTGTGCTGGTTTTCTTAAATTATTAAACTCGCTCTCGTTGCCATTGGAAAAAACCTTGAGACACATTAAGCCAACAACTTCGGCGCTTCCGTAAATGTACTTTGAATACTCATGAGAGGTAAAGGCCTTTTTTTCAAGGTCCATCTCCATGCTATCGAGAAAGGATATTATTAGCTCATGCGGAATTTTGTACTTATTTACCACAAGCTGAAAACTGTTTACAATTGGATTTGTGCTAATGCCTGTTTCTATCGCGCGGAAAACCTCATTGCGAAAGTCGCTAAGCATTTCATGCTTGGGGTATTGGTGAAAGGTATCAACAATTTCGTCGGCAACGCGAACAAAGCCGTAAATGCCGTAAATATCATCCTGTATTGAGATATCGAGGAGCGAAACTGCTTTAGAGAATGATGTTGAGTACTCTTGCGTAAAAAGCTTGCTGCAGCCAAGCGATGTTTTGTTATACAGATCCATAACGTTTTGCAATTTGTTCGGTTGTTAAACGCGAGCTAATAACGGCCATTGGCAATCCGGTACCGGGAATTGTGCTTGCACCTACGTAAAATACGTTACCAAACTTTTCATCGGTATTGGCTGGTCTAAAATACCCAATTTGGTTTAAATCGTGGGCTAAGCCCAAGCCACTTCCTTTATACAAATTGAACATACTCTCCCAGTGCAAAGGGTTGAGCACTGTTTTTGATACCAGATTCGAGCTTATATCGAAACCCGCTCGTTCCGATAAATCGTTAATGATATTATTTGCAAGTTCATCGCTGTCGTCCCAATTCGGCTTATGGCGAAGGTCGGGTACTGGACATAGAATAAATATTGCTTCTCCTCCTTTTGGAGCATACTCGGGATTTGCCTTTGTTGACACATTAACGTAGTAGTATGGTTTCTCAAGACTAATCTTATTCTTAAAAATTTTAGAGCTGTACTCCTCAAAGTTTTGCCCAAGAAAGTAGTTGTGCACTTCAAGCCCATCGACCTTGCTGTTTAGCCCAAGATACATGGTAAATGGGGCAAGTGTCCACTTCTTCTTATCGAGCTTTTCGGGAGTATATTTTTTTCGGTTAAAAACGCTTCCTCGGAATGAAGCAGCATCGGCATTTACTACGTAAACATCGGCTTTCCAGTGCTTGTTGTTGCTGTCAACAAACGCCTCAATACCCTTTTCGTTCTGCAGAAAATCCTTAATCTCTGTATTGTAGAATATTTTCACCCCACGCTTTTCAAGCTCACCAACTAAACCCTCAACAATTTTGTACATCCCCCCTTTTACGTTGTGGTAACCATCGTGTACTAGTTCGGTGTAGGTTAACATTGAGTAAACTGCGGGAGTATCAAAAGGGGTTGCCCCAAGAAAAAAAGCCACTAACGAGAAAATTACCTTAACCTCGTATGAGGTAAAATGCTTATTCATCTCGCTCCACATACTTTTAAGCATTAGGGGTCCGTGCTTTAGCGGAACACTGGCCAACGAAGCAGCAAACTGCAGCGCTGTATTAAAGTTTTTGCGAATAATTCTATTCTCAGTATCATGAAAAAGCGTACCAGTTTTTTTTAGGTATTCGCGCATGCGCTTCTCAAAATCGGGTTCAACATGCTCGAACTCCTTAGCCAATCTCTCAATATCTTTGTATATGATATATTTTTTGGGATTGCCAGCAAAATTTACGGTGTAAAGCGGGTCTAAAGGAAAAAACTCAAAGGGTAAGTTTAAATTGCAGCTCTTGGCAAACTCATCAAACTCGTAACTCATGGAAAAAAAGGTTGGCGCCAAATCCCAGGTAAACCCATCCTTTTTAAGCTGATTTAAACGGCCACCAGGCTGATGATATTTCTCAACCATTTCTACCTCATAGCCCAATGTTTTAAGGCGCATTGCAGTTGTAAGACCGCCAAGACCCGTTCCAATTATTAATGCTTTTTTCATTTATTGTAAGTGTTCTTTATAATCGAATATAAAACTTACCTAAAGGTAATATTTATTTGGAAATGCCATGTAGAGCAATAAACTTCAAACATATAACCACAGAGGTTTGTTCACTTTATTGCAGAATTTTTTAAACAGCTTATATTTTAAAACTATAAGGTATATATTCATTCGTAACCCATATTACCATATTTTTATAATTTTGCAGTCAAATTCACGATTATTTATAATGAGAAGCAGAGTTGTAGTTGGTCTTTCGGGCGGAGTTGATTCAAGCGTTGCAGCCTATGTGCTTAAGCAACAAGGGTACGATGTTGTTGGCCTTTTTATGAAGAATTGGCACGATACCACTGGTGTTCTGCACGGCGATTGCCCCTTTGACGATGATTACAACTTTGCGCAAATGGTGGCCCGAAAGCTTAAAATACCATTCCATATGGTTGACCTAAGCGAGCAGTATCGTAAACGGGTTGTTGACTATATGTTTAGCGAGTACTCACAGGGCCGAACCCCAAACCCCGATGTGCTCTGCAACCGTGAAATAAAATTTGATGAATTTCTGAAAGCAGCGCTCAACCTTAATGCCGATTTTGTTGCTACGGGCCATTACTGCCGTAAAGAAGAGATTGAAAAAGATGGGAAAATTGTTTATAGGCTTTTGGCGGGAGCTGATCCTAATAAGGATCAAAGCTACTTTTTATGCCAACTCAGTCAGCAACAACTTGAAAAGGCTCTTTTCCCAATTGGGGATATAACAAAACCCGAGGTTCGCAGAATTGCAACCGAACTGGGCCTTGCCACCGCTCAGCGTAAGGACTCGCAAGGTATCTGCTTTGTTGGCAAAGTCGATCTTCCGGTGTTTCTTCAGCAGCAGCTGAAAGCAAAACAAGGCGATATTATTGAGATTCCTGCATCGCACAAAAGCTATTTAGATAAAAAGTTGGCAGGCAGCTTACCTGAACAGTCGAAGGATTTTGAGTATTCGCCCAATGATGGTAAAAAAGTTGGCACTCACAATGGAGCCCATTTTTTTACTATTGGTCAACGCAAGGGATTGAATGTTGGCGGTACTCCCGAACCACTTTTTGTTATAGGTACCGATGTTGAAAAAAACATTGTTTACGTTGGGCAAGGGCAATCGCATCCGGGGCTTTTCCGTAAAGCCCTATTTATTCCTAAAAATGATATACACTGGGTACGCCCCGATTTAGCTATGCATTTCGGAGAGGTTCGCGATTACTCAATTAGAATTAGGTATAGACAACCTTTGCAAAAGGGTAAACTTTTTTGCGAAGAAGAAGGTTTATACATTACCTTTGAAGAAGCCCAACGGGGAATTACTCCCGGCCAATTTGCCGCATGGTATAATAACGACGAGCTAGTTGGCTCTGGAGTAATACAATAGAAACAAAAAGGATACAACTATGGTAAAAAATCCCGATTGCGAAACCACTCCAACTTTTAGGTATCTAAAGATACTTCAGCGAGGCATTATACTTTTACTGCTATTCGTAATGTCGTTAGTACTGCTTTTGGCAACATTCAACATAGTATTCTTCATTATTAAGAATATTATACAAGAGCCCATGAGCCAGCTAACGGCCAATAATCTAATGGAGCTATTTAGCATCTTTTTGGTGATCCTTATTGGCATTGAGCTTTTAGAAACGGTAAAAGCCTTCCTGATGAAGGAAACTATACAGGTTGAAATTGTTGTTTTAGTAGCAATTATAGCCGTAGCGCGAAAGGTGATAATATGGGAGTTTACTGATTCTAGCCCATCTGAAGTATTTGGTATCTCCGCAATACTGCTAACTCTCGGGGTTACCTATTTCCTAATTCGAAAAACCCGTTTTAAGATTAACCTATCATCGAAAAAGGCGCCAATTATTTAAAAGAGCAAGCTACAGAGCGTTGATAAAAATACCTAACCTTTAGGTTTCTGCAAAAAGTGAGTAGCCTCAGCAAGGCTATCAACCTTGCCCACATCAAGGGTAAAGCAAGTTGAGGTGTCGAAGCCAAAAATGCGATAATTCGGGCAAAGGCTGAGGTAAACCTCAACAATTGAAAACGGGCCCGATTTAGCGAAAAGATCAAAGATTAACGGATTTATCACGTGTATTCCCGAGAAGGCCAGCATTTTTGCAACGTTTTCGTCGCTAGGTTTTATCTGCTCGTTGGTTTTTAAATTCTTCCATCCAATAAGCCTTTGGCTTTTGCTAAAGAGAAATTTACGCGATGAATCCCTATTGGCTACTGCCAATGTAGCTAAGGGGTTACTTGCCATATGAAAGCTATACAGCTCTTGAAGATTTATATCCGAGATAATATCAACATTATGAACAAGGAAAGGCTCATCGCCACTCAGGAATTGCCTTGCATTAAAAATTCCCCCACCCGTATCGAGCAGCTGATTTTTTTCATCGGAAATATGAATTGTAGCTCCAAACGCATTGGATTTTAAGTAGCTAATAAGCTGATCGGCAAAATGGTGAACATTAACAACAATTTCAGTAAACCCACTACTAACAAGTTTTTCAATTACATGCGCAATTAGCGGTTTTCCGTTTATCTCAACCAGTGCTTTTGGTTTGTTTGCTGTTAGCTCCTTAAGCCTTGTACCTAAACCTGCAGCAAGTATTATTGCTTTCATTTAGCTACTCGTTATTTTAGTATTGGTTTACAAAGTTTACTCTGCTTATTTGAGCATAGTCCACATTTTTTACATGCATACTTCTTATCGTCCATTTTGGGACTAAACCCATCGCCCTTTTTACACAACTTTTTGCCCATGCTTAGTAATTATCGCTATTAATCTCCCTATGCTTAGTAAAAACTCTTATCTGATCACTCATTTGCTTTACCTGATTTGCAAAACGGTTTGCCATGTATACCGATCGATGCTGGCCACCAGTACATCCGAACGAAACAGACAGATGGTTAAAGCCCCTATCAACATAGGTTACTACCGATTTACTTACTATATCCCAAACATTTTGGTAAAACCGATTAACTTCGTCATGCCCCTCAAGGTATTCAATAACTGAACTTTCAAGTCCGGTTTTCATTTTGTACTCATTAAGCCTACCTGGATTTGGTAATGCTCTGCAATCGAAAACAAAACCACCACCATGCTCGGGATGCTCAGCTGGGTAACCCTTTTTGTATGAGAAGCTGTTTACCTCGATGGTTAAACCACTAAACGATTGTGATTGTTCGGTTGATGCCGAATATTTTTGCGCAATACCATTTAAAGCACCAAAAAGCACAGGCAATTTTAGTATTGATGTATCTATAACGCTTAAAAGATTCTTCAGATTTTCGGCAGCCAAAGGAATGCTTTGCAAGAAATGGGCACGCCGTTCAAAAAAACCCCTGTAGCCATATGCGCCCAGCGTTTGTATTACTCTAAATAGAGCAAAAATTGGGAGGTGATGATGCAACTCGGCGCTGTTTACTGGAGTTAAACTGCTTACCGAATCGAGATACGAGCTAAAAAGCGCTTTTCGAATTTCGTGCGGGAAGTTGGCTCTGGCTTGGTACAAAAACGAAGCAACATCGTAAAGCAAAGGACCTCGCCTACCTCCTTGGTAATCGATAAAGTAAGGCTCGTTATTGTTAACCATTACGTTGCGGGACTGGAAATCGCGGTACTGAAAATAGCCCGTAGGCTGCGATAGCAAAACATTGGCGAATGCCAAAAAGTCGTTATCCAAAGACGTCTCGTTAAACGCAACTCCCGAGGGTTTAAGAAAGCAATACTTGAAATAGTTGAAATCCCACAAAATACTCTGCAAATCGAAATCGGATTTGGGATAGCATCTCGAAAAATCGAGACCTTGTGCTCCTTGAACCTGAACCTTTGCAAGATTTTCTAACGTGCGCTTAAGAAGTTGTAAGGCACTTTCGGAAGTTGAACTTTCCCAATCGGTTTTAATAACCGTATCGAAAAGGCTTGCGTCACCCAAATCATCTAGCAGGTAAACCTTTTCATCGGCAGCAACACGTAGTATATGAGGAACTTGGATTCCCTTTTCCTCAAAATGATTGGTTAAGTAAAAAAATGCTCTATTCTCATCAACATCGGGGTTGAATGCCCCAATAACCGAATTATTGCTATTCGTAAGCCGAAAGTAACGCCTATCGGATCCACCTTGGGCCAACGGTTTTATACTTTTCGGATATTCGTTAAACTCTTGCTTATAAAGAGTTTGCAAAGAAGTATTAATCTGATCAATCATACACAAAGATAAGTTAAACGGCCTAACCAAACAGGTAAACCAAGGGCACAATAAATAGAAGTGCGGGTATTAGATTAAGGACATCAATCTTTTTAATACCTAGAATTGTAATCCCCAACCCAATAAGCAGTATTCCTCCTGTAGCCGTTAGCTCACCCACCATAATGCTTGACAACGAATCGCCAAGCCAAGCAGCCAACAGCGTTAATCCTCCTTGATAAAGGAGAAGCGGCACAATCGAAAAAACCACCCCAACACCTAATGCTGCTGCCAATGCTACCGACGAAAAACCATCCATTAAACTCTTAATGAATAGTAGTTTAGGCTCCCCACCCAATCCCTCTTCAATGGCACCTAAAATTGTCATTGAGCCCATACAAAACATTAAAAAAGCCGTTACCATACCTTCGCTAAACTGGCCGCCTTTTAACTTTAGCTTTTCTTGAATGCGAACACCCAAATTCTCTATTCGCTCCTGTAACCGAAGAAGCGTCCCGGCCAAGGCGCCTAGTATTAGGCTAAAAACAAGCAGCAATGGATTTTCCGTTTTAAGGCTCATTGAAAAACCAAGGAAAAGGGTAAAAAGGCCAATGGCCTGAAAAAAAGTTTTGGTAATGCGCTCGGGCAAACGCGAGCGGAATAATAAACCTAAGGTGCCGCCAACAATAACAGCAGCAATATTAACCAAAGTACCAGTAATTATCATATAGCGAGGTTAGTTCTGTTTGAGTTCGAAGCTGTTTTTAACAAGAGTAGCATAGCTCTCATAATCGGTATCGGGAATGATGTGCGGGGGCATAGGCTTAAAACCATCCGGTAGAGGTATCCCTAGTTTTCGCTCAAGAGTAGTGAAGGTGAAATCTGCATCAGGGAGAAAAACAACACGAATGGCATCGCCAAATTCGCTCGGGTTAAGCAGCCTTAAGTAGTAGTTCTGCTGTTGAATTTTAGGATTGAATTCGTGGGCCATTTTACCATTTATACTAACAGATGAAACACCCATGCTTACGGGGATAACAAAATCAATCATATTCGGTTCTAAACTAGATTTTAGGATAAAATCAACTTGCATTTGCCCCTCGTCCAACTCAGTAAAAACTATATTTTCAATACTCGGCGAATCAAACTTTACGAAAGGAGCATTACTCATAAGATACGGTTTGTCCTTGTCGGGGTAGAATGATGCTAGTGTACTAACCTCAGCCTGAGTAAAAAACTGCTTGTTCCAATCATCGGTAATCTGGTTTTTCGACACCCAATAGGCTGTGCTATCGACATTAATAACCGCAAACATCACATTGCTTTGCAATGGTTTTTCGTTTGATGGTGCTGAGCTAAAATGGGCAATGAGCAAAAACACGATAGTTGCTATTAATCCGATCGATAACAGCATCTTGTAGAACTTCAGAAGCAGTTCGGATAGCAGCGGAATACTAAACAGTAAAACCAACACTAACATTCCCACACCTGCAATGGGAAGCTTCAATCCGAAAATGTGAAAAATTAGGTAAATGTATGGTGAAACTATCAATACGCCGGGTAAAACCCCTAGCAATGCAGTTGTATGGTAGGCAAAAGGCGAAAGGCTTGGCTGATAATCGACAAGCAAAATAACGGTAAGTGCAATAAGTACAAAAACTAAAGGCACTAACGTTAAGTACGATGCCGTAGGTAGCATTAAAATAATAAAACCCGTTACAAGCAAAAAGAGAATAAATATTGAAACCATTGCGCTGTGAACGCTTATTTGTCTTAGGATAAATCCATAAACAAGAACAAACGCAGTGAATGCCAAAAACATATAAGCATAAAAGTAGTACGACACATTATAGAATGTGCTCATGTAAAAAACGCTGTAATGAGGATATAATGATTTAACAGCAATGTTTAAACCCCACACTAAGCCTATGCTTATAGCCAAAGCGAATACTAAACCAATGAAACCGAAAAACACCTGCCCTACTGAAATTTCTCTTCTTCCATATCCAACAGCAAGAAAAATAATGAATAGAACAATGGTTACCACAAAAATCCAAATATTCCAACCCACAGGGAAGTATACCATTGTAGTACCAAAAACATTGAAGTAAATCAAATCGGCCGACTTTGTGCTTTCCAAATTCAGGTTACCGAAATGCTTGGTAACGCCCATAACGTAGTTTCCCATATGCTGCACGCTTCCCAAATCAAGATTTTCGGGTTTATCGGTAGCGCTATGGTAGTTTACAAAACCTTGCACTAATGCAACGTTAAACCCAGAGAAACCTTGGTTTTTAAAAATGGTAAAATCGGTATCGTTAGGCATTAGCTTGTACACTTCATACATCATTGAACCAGCAAAAGGCCTCTCTACGCCTTTAACAAACTCCTTGATAATCCAACCGTTTTGCGGGCTAACCTCAAAGGCAAGTACAGCACCAGTGTTTCCTCGTGCTTCAAGGTTCAGAACGAGTCCAACCTCATTAGCCCAAGGGTGCTCATCGGCAAAGGCTTTTGCACCCAGTAACCCCACTTCCTCTGCATCAGAAAAAAGGAGTATTACATCGTTCTTAAGCTTTGCACTTTTTACGAGTACCTGAGCGGCTTCGAGCATTGAGCCAACTGCAATCCCATCGTCGGCTGCACCAGGTGTAAAAGGTTGGGAGTCGTAATGCCCCACAACAAGAATGGCTTTACTTTTATCTTCCCCCCTAATTCGACCTATAACATTGGTAATATTTCCGAAAATTGGAAATCCTTCGTTGTTGGTGGCTGTGGTAGTTTGTATGTCGACTTCAACCCCTAACCCTTCAAGTTTGTTTACAATGTATGTGCATACGCTATCGTGATATGCACTGCCAACCATGTGCGGATTTTGAGCAAATAAGCGAATATGATCAAATGCTCGTTCGGCCGAGAACTCATTAGGCGCAATATTTCTCTCCAAAGGTTTGCCCGGCGAAGTGACCAATACCGCGCTTAGGGCAAATAAAAAAAGGAGTATGGCAAATGCTAGCGATACGAGTTTTACCTTGCGTTTGCTTTTCGCTGATCTCATAAGGCATATATTTGGTTAGGGTAGTCAAATATACGAAATAAAAGTTTGTAAATTTGAAAGGTTGAACCATTTACATATTTGAGAAAATGAACAAACCTGAATATGCCCTCTCGCTTTTCAACAATGGGTATAGCTGTGCCCAATCAATACTAGTTGCATTTGCCCAAGAGGCAGGAATTAACAAAGAAATGGCGTTTAGAATTGCAGCGGGACTAGGCGGAGGAATTGGCCGAACGCAAAATATTTGCGGAGCAATTAATGCTGGGGCAATTGTTATTGGAATGAAATTGGGCCGCTTTAAACCAAATAATAGTGAGGCAAAAGATGATGTAGCTCAGATTGTTGGCAAGTTTGTTAGCGAATGCCGAGACGAGTTAGGCTCAACACAATGTTTCGAACTTGTGAAAGTTGACCTAAATAACCCTGAGCAAAAAAAACAGGCCGCTGAAAGCGGCCATTTATCCAAAGTATGTAATAATGCTGTTTATAAAACGGCAACCATTCTTGAAAAGTACCTTAACAAAAGCCGTTAATTCTAACTTGAATTACTCGTTAGGGATTACTGTGCTTGCTCTGGAAACCGAATAGGCTGCGAAATACCCAACTGCTCCGTTGGTCAAGTTTGTTCGGGGATTGGCAGGCGGACCACTAAAAAGAGGAACCGATGGACGAGCCGAAACTTGAGCCTCAATTAGATACTTGTAGTAGTCCTGTGTTATTCCACAAAACTCAACGGTAATTGAATCACCAGGTAAAAAGGTGTCTTCCGATTCACCATCGACGAAGTAAACCGAAATGCCATTGGTGTAGTTCCCGTTAAAAAATGCATCATCGGTATACTGAATATCAAGCAATGAATCGGAATGCAAAGTTCCATTTTGGTATACCAAAAACTTATAGTAATCTTCGGTATCGGGTGGATCCTGAGCGTAAACATTAACCAGCCAAGCATCCCAAATGCTTTGGTAAACCACTTTAACCGAATCGGGCGATGCCACTGGTTTTAATTCCGATACAGCCTGATAGCTAGTCAGATTACCATCGTTAAGCAAATCAACCTCTTCAACATGCAAAGTATACACTTTGCCTACTTCACCAAAAACACTATTAGCGGTAAAGTACAAACCAGGGTTATCAGCATCTTCGGTAAGCATAAATACGTTTTCACCATCGGTTATTGAAACAACGGCATTGGAAACTGCCGAAGGAGGTACGTTCTGATAATAATCGCCCGTTCGAGTAACCGAAACCCAATGCGCCGCAGTATCGGTTGTAAACTCACCGTAAACAACGCATCGTGTATAGGTGCTATCTAAATCAATATCAATACGCTCGGTGCACGACACTATTAAAAGTGACATTGCAATAATTGTAAGTGATAACTTTTTATATGCTTTGAATGGTATTGTAAGCATCATACTAAAATTTAAAGTTATAGGTAATTGCCGGAACGATTGAGAAGAGGTAAGTTTTCTCGGCGTACGTAATACTTGGGTTGTTGCTATCCTGAACAAAGTTTATGGTCCACGCGTTTTTCCGATTGTAAGCATTGTAAACTGAAAGATTCCACTCGCCCTGCCATTTACGATTGCTCTTTGCCCTTGGCCTATACGACAGGGCTAGGTCGAGCCTATGGTAATCGGGGTATCGATAAGCGTTACGCTCGGTGTAAAGCGGAATAATAGTTCCGAGAATTTCATAACGACCCGCAGGAAAAGTTGCTGGAATACCCGTAGCGTAAACCCAGTTTGCTGAAAGAGTTAATTTTGGACTAACCTCGTAGTTAAAAACAACCGATATATCGTGAGGTTTATCGTAGGGAGCAGGATAAGGATTTCCATTATTAATATCATCGATAGTACGAAATGCTCTTGAGTATGTATAGCTCACCCAGCCGTTAACTTTGCTGTTCCCAAACTGAGCCAGAAGCTCAACTCCGTATGATTGTGCTGTACCAATGCGTAGTTCACCCTCAAGCTGCTCGTTTAGCAGCATATTGGCAAACTCTTTAAAATCTACCACATTACGCATGTTCTTATAGTAAACTTCCACTGAGGTTTCAAGTTTATTTTCGAAAAAATTCCTGAAATAGCCCAAAGCCCATTGATCAGATAGCTGAGGTTTAGCGTTAGGTGAAGCAGCAAACCATATATCGAGAGGTGTTCCAGCTTCGGAATTTGACGCAAGCTGAATATACTGCACCGTGCGCGAGTAGCTTCCTTTAACCGATTGCCTTTGGTTTAATGTGTAAACAAAGCCAAACCGAGGTTCTAGGTTTGCGTATGTGTTAAATAATTCGCCCTTTTTATAGTTAATAAACCCCCCTACTTCATACTCATCATCGTAGCTAAACACTTTTGCCTTACCAATATTCTGAAGAGCCGAAAGCCTTAAACCATACTTAAGCGTTAGATTATTGCCTAAAACTTGCTCGTTCTGTAGGTAAGCTCCATGCTCAAGCGAATAGCTGTTAGGCATTATAATATCATCAAGAATAGCCTCTGAGCCAACACCTTTAGCAACACCTGGGCTAATAACATGGTAGGTCGATTGTAATCCAAATCGAACCGTATTACTTGAATTTAAAAAGTACGTAAAGTCGAACTTTCCGCTATAATCCTCCATGTTCGAGTTCCAAACAAACGAGCTGGGTTCATTTTCGCTGGTGCCTAAATAGTAATCGTAGCTGCTAAAAATTACCGATGTATTTAAAAACAGCTTTGGGCTAAAAAGATGATTCCACCTAAAGGTTAAGGTTTGGTTCCCAAAACCAAACTTTGCAAACTCATTCTTAAATATATCGCGGCCAAAGTAACCCGATAGATAGAAGCGATTATCATCGTTCAGCTTATGATTAATTTTCAGGTTTAAATCGTAAAAAAACAATTGGTTATCGCGAACTGATTCATCGGCTGCAAAAGGTAAAAACAGATCGGCATACGTTCGCCTACCCGATACAACAAAAGTTGTATTCTCGCTCATAATTGGTCCCTCAAGGGTAAGCCTGCTCGATATGGTTCCAATTCCTCCCGTTGCTACAAATTCTTTGGAGTTTCCATCTTTCATACGTACATCAAGCAACGAAGCTAAACGACCACCACTAGATGCAGGAATGTCGCCTTTATATAGCTTAACATCTTTAATGGCATCGTTATTAAAAACTGAGAAAAAACCCATTAAATGCGAGGCATTGTATACCGTTGCCTCATCGAGTAATATAAGGTTATGGTCCATTGCCCCACCGCGAACGCTAAACCCCGATGTTCCTTCGGAAGTGCTTTGCACACCAGGCAGAAGTTGAATAGATTTAATCACATCAACCTCTCCCATTAACGCCGGCATCCGCTGAATGGTTTTTATGTCCAACCTTGAAACGCTCATCTCCGCCTTTGTAACGTTGGCATTTGGACGCTCACTGGAAATAATTACCTCCTCAATGAGAGCTGTTTCTTCGGAAAGTTCAACGGAAACTGTTCTATTTTCAGATACATTCACCTTTTTCTCAACCGATGCATATCCAACAAACGAGAAAACTAACGTGTACTTTCCAGGAGGAAGGGATAAAGCGTAATAACCATATACATTACTGGCCACGCCCTTGCGCAACTCTTGTACATAAACTGTAGCCCCAATTAGCTCCTCGCCATTGGATGAATCGCTAATATAACCGCTTATGGTGTAATCGCCTTTAAGCACCTCGGCTTTCGCTGGGTAAAAACAAAATAAAAAAGTAACGAACAATATATAAATTAGCTTACATCTCATTGCGCAAGACTATTATTTTTGATTAAATAACAAACTAAAAAGATTAAACAAAAAACAGGTTGATTGGTTTACGGCAAAAGATTACTCATCATTATTTCGAGGACCAAAACTCCCAAAATGGAATGATAATGCTGCAAATGGGCTCGAAAACTGTTTTTCCGAGAATAAACGATTTACATTTCCGTCCATATCGGTATAATACGTTTTATCAACAGAAAAAACATAGCTATAACCTGCCGAAATTCTCGCTTTAAACCAACGGGTTACGTTAACCTCAATACCAACTTCAGGCGTTAAAACTCCAACCCAATCGGCATGATGCTCATCAAAATCGCTGATTGAAAAATTCTCGTCAACCAAAGCAATCCTTCCTCCTCCTATTTTAACATCGAAAGTTGGATGCCAAATGCTAGTATGGTTATGGATATAACCTAGCATAAGACCGCCATGGTTAAAGCAAAGCTTACTATTTACATAAAGTGGATCACTTGGATTATCTACTGGATGATAATTTGAAGGATAAATATCGTTCCACTTATGAACCGTATTTAAGCTGTAGCTGTACGCTCCAATGTAATACTGATAGTTTAAAAGAAAAGCACCCGACAGCCCGCTAAAATGAGCCAGCTTGCTGTCAATTAAAGAGAGTTGACTATTCGTATTTCCAAAGCCGGTTAGCTTGACCCGGTCAATATCTAAAAGATATTTAGCGCTATTTTTTTCGCTTTGTGCAAATAACCCCATCGAAAAGACAGCTAAAAAGCATAGTAGAATAAACTTTCTTAAAATCATTTCATTACTTTTTAATTTCTACTTAGAATTATTTGCGATGCTTTTATCCGTTTTCCTTTTAACATAAACACCGGCAACTACATCAACTAAAAGTAAAAATAGTAATCCCGTAAAAAAACCAACTATAAACATAATTTCATTCTTTCCGTTTAGCAAACATGCTAATTCAATACTAATACCAAAAACACTAAAACTCTGTATAACATGATAATAATTCAAATCGATTTAGAAACAATTGTTATGTTTAGATACAACAATGTTCGTTATCGAACAGTAGCTAAGTTTATCAATGACCTTAAAACTTACCAAACTTCAACGAGAAAGTTCCAGACAAACCGTTAAAAGCTGTTGAAGAAGTATTTGGCAAATCGATGCCGCTCGCATAACGGTAAGTAGCCCCCACCGATAAACGCATAAACTTAACAACATTCAACTCCAGTTCAACACCTGGTTCAACAACAAAAAAGGCAGTATTTGCCAGAATCGACTGACCAATATCGGTTCCTCCTGTTGCTGGAGTATCGGAGTATAATAAACCTCCTGCGCCAATTACCAAAGGGAACGAAAGGTGAACAAGTTTATGGGGCATAAGTATGTACTCTAATAGCATTCCACCATATCCTCCTTCAAGGTACGCAACCTCATTTTCAACTACATTAACAAATTTAGGTGAGTTTACTATTCCATACCCTGCACCTCCAATAACAAATGAGTTGTTAAATATTGCTCCTCCTCTACCTCCAACTAACCATGTATCGTGACCAGCAAATGAAGAGAATGCAACTCTGGTTCCACCGTAACCACCATAGGTAATTTCGCCTTTATCAAAAAGAGTTTGCATCTGCTTATCTGATTGTGCATTAACTGTCAATACTCCCATAAAGAGGGTAATTGCTAAAAGGGTCATTTTTAGTTTCATTGTTGTAACAATTAAAGTTAAATGATTATGAAATTAATTAATAATTAACGAAAAGGGTTCATTCCTAAATTGTTGCGTAGCAAATAGTCGGTTATTCTTTGCCTGATTTTTTAAAACGATCGTTCGCAAGCAATTGCTATGCCATAAACGTCAACCAATAAAAAAATCTTTTGCTGAAAATTCTAAACGACCAATAATTGGCAATAATATTAGCTTCAAATTGAACAAAGAACGGCTAACTCTGTATACTCCAATGGGCTCTGTATCGTTTGCGCAAAATTTATCGAATACCTAACAAGCTTACCCCTGCCGTTTCATTTTTTTTAATAATTTTGTAACCTCAGAATAATTTGTACCTATTACAAACGTAATTCAATATAAATCAACAATTAAACTTTAATTACGATGTCAAACGTAAAACGTGTTTACACCTTCGGGAATAAGGAAGCCGATGGTAATGGAAAGATGAAAGAGCTGCTTGGTGGTAAAGGAGCCAACCTTGCTGAGATGAACCTAATTGGAATACCTGTACCTCCAGGTTTTACTATTACAACCGATGTTTGTACCGAGTATTATAAGCTTGGACAAGATAAAACCGTTGAGCTGATTAAGCCCGAGGTTGAAGCAGCAATGAAAAAGATTGAAGGCATCATGGGTACTGAGTTTGGCAGCAAGGAAAACCCTCTGCTTATGTCTGTTCGCTCAGGTGCTCGTGCTTCAATGCCTGGTATGATGGATACTATCCTCAACCTTGGTTTGAACGACGAAGTGGTTGAAGGTTTGGCCAAGAAAACGGGCAACCCACGTTTTGCATGGGACAGCTACCGTCGATTTGTTCAAATGTATGGCGATGTTGTGCTCGATTTGAAACCCGCATCAAAAGAGGATCACGATCCTTTTGAGGAGATTATCGACCAAATGAAGGAAGAAAAAGGTGTTAACCTTGACACCGAATTCTCTGTTGAAGATCTTAAAGAAATGGTTACCCGTTTTAAGAAAGCGGTTAAAGAGAAAACTGGTAAAGAATTTCCAACCTGTGCATGGGAGCAGCTTTGGGGATCGGTTATGGCTGTTTTTAATAGCTGGATGAACGAAAGGGCAATCCTTTACCGTAAGCTAAACAAAATTCCTGCTGAATGGGGTACTGCTGTTAACGTACAAGCAATGGTATTTGGTAACATGGGTGACAACTCTGCCACTGGTGTTGCCTTTACCCGCGACGCAGGTACTGGTGAAAACATTTTCAACGGTGAATACCTCATTAACGCTCAGGGCGAAGATGTGGTAGCAGGTATCCGTACTCCACAAGAAATTACCCTTGAAGGCTCACACCGTTGGGCAAAACTTCAGGGTATTAGCGAAGAGGAAAGAAAAGCAAAATTCCCATCGCTCGAAGAAACCATGCCAACTGTATACAAAGAGCTTTTTACCATACAAAACAACCTTGAAAAGCACTACAAGGACATGCAAGACATTGAGTTCACCATTCAGGATGGTAAACTTTGGATGCTTCAAACCCGAAACGGTAAGCGTACCGGTGCTGCTATGGTTAGAATTGCCATGGAAATGTTCACAGAAGGTATGATTGATGAGAAAACAGCTGTTCTTCGCGTTGAACCAGAAAAACTCGACGAGCTACTTCACCCAGTTTTCGATACCGAAGCGCTAGCCAGCGCTAAAGTTCTTGCAAAAGGACTACCAGCATCGCCAGGTGCTGCTACAGGTCAGATTGTATTCTTTGCTGATGATGCTGAGCAGTGGGCTGCCGAAGGTAAGCAAACCATCCTTGTTCGTGTTGAAACATCACCCGAAGACCTTAAGGGTATGAACGTAGCACAAGGTATTCTTACCGCCCGTGGCGGTATGACCTCGCACGCAGCCGTTGTTGCTCGTGGCATGGGTAAATGCTGCGTTTCTGGTGCTGGAACCGTTAAAATTGACTACAGAGCTCGCACCATGACCATTGATGGCAATGTTTACAAAGAAGGTGATTGGATTTCGCTTAACGGCTCTACTGGTCAGGTTATCGATGGCAAAGTAAAAACAATGGCAGCTGAGCTTAGCGGCGATTTTGCCAAGCTTATGGAACTGGCCGACAAATTCTCGCGCATGAAAGTTCGCACCAATGCCGATACTCCTCGCGATAGCAAAGTAGCACGCGAATTTGGAGCTCAAGGTATTGGACTTTGCCGTACCGAGCACATGTTCTTCGAAGGCGACAGAATTAAAGCAATGCGCGAAATGATTCTTGCTAACGACGAAGCTGGACGCAGAAAAGGGCTTGAAAAACTTCTGCCTATTCAGCGCGAAGACTTCGAGGGAATTTTCGAGGCAATGCAGGGGCTTCCCGTTACCGTTCGTTTGCTCGATCCTCCTCTACACGAGTTTGTTCCTCACGAAGAAGCTAATCAGAAAGAAATGGCAAAAGAGCTTGGTATTTCTCCTGAGGAGGTAAAAGCAAAAGTTGAATCGCTACACGAGTTCAACCCAATGCTTGGTCACCGTGGTTGCCGTTTAGGTATTACCTATCCTGAAATTACCGAGATGCAGGCACGCGCTATCATCGAAGCGGCTCTTAACCTTAAGAAAAAAGGTATTGAAACATTCCCTGAGATTATGATCCCGTTAATTGGAAACGTAAACGAGCTTAAAAATCAGGAGCAAATTGTTCGCAATGTGGCCGAGAAAGTTTTTGCTGAACGCAACGACAAGATTGACTATATGGTAGGAACCATGATTGAGGTTCCTCGAGCTGCACTTACTGCCGACGAGGTAGCTGAGGTAGCCGAATTCTTTAGCTTTGGTACAAACGACCTTACCCAGATGACTCTTGGCTTTAGCCGCGACGATGCTGGTAAATTCCTACCAGAATACATCGACAGAGGAATTCTTAAGGCTGATCCTTTCCAAGTTCTAGATCAAACAGGTGTTGGTCAACTTGTTGATATGGGTGTTAAGAAAGGTCGCTCTGTTCGCAATAAGCTTAAAGTTGGTATTTGCGGTGAGCATGGTGGTGAGCCTAGCTCTGTTGAGTTCTGCAACGCAGTAGGAATGGACTACGTTAGCTGCTCTCCTTTCCGCGTACCTATTGCGCGTCTTGCAGCAGCACAAGCAATTCTGAAGCAAAGCTAACATTTAGCAAAGTAATATTTAGCCTAAGGCCTTCCTCAAGAGGAAGGCCTTTTTCTTTTAAATATCTAAATTGGATTAACCCAAAAATGAGCTACCTTTAAAATTCTTTGCAAAATTTCAACACTATGTCTCAACTCGTTGTTTACAGGGCTTCGGCTGGTTCTGGAAAAACATATCGTTTAGCAGTAGAGTACATTAAACAAGTGCTAAATAATCCTGAGGGATACAAAAATATCCTTGCCGTTACCTTTACCAACAAGGCTACAAACGAGATGAAAAGCAGAATTCTTAACGAGCTTTTCAACCTAGCAAATGGTAACGCCACCGGTATGTTTAAAACTATTTCCGAAGAAACAGAGCTAAAAGCCGAAATTATTACAGAAAGGGCACAAAAGGCTTTATCGCTAATTTTACACGATTATAGCCGCTTTAGCATTAGCACTATCGATAGCTTTGTGCAACGCGTTATACAAGCATTACTTTGGGAAATAGGCGTGCAAGGTGGCGTTAATATTGAAATTGACAATAACCCTGTGCTCGAGCTAGCCGCCGACAATCTTCTTGATTCTGCTTCACTATCAAATGAATTGCTTCAGTGGCTTTCGCAAATGGGGCAATCGTTACTTGACGAGGGCAAAAGTTGGGACGTTAGGACTACCCTTATTGAGCTTGGCAAACAGCTTTTCTCCGAAAAGTTTAGATTGATGAGCAAAGCCGATATTGAAAAAATTACCGATAAGCAAATAGTTAACTCGCTAAAACACGAACTATTACAAATAATTTCTGGTATCGCTGAGAAGGTTAACCAAGAGGCTAAACATGTATTCAGCGAGCTTGATAAGCATAATCTAACAATTGACAGCTTTAGCTATGGAAAAACTGGGGTAATGGGTTTTTTCAATAGTTGCCTTGAAGTGAGCAAATCCACAAAAAAGTTGCCTGAAACCCAAAAGCCCCGAGTTGATAAGGCATTAAACAGCCCTGGAGGAGAAGATTGGGTTACCAAATCCACATTAAAAGACGAGAACCTTTTTAAACCCATACAAACCATAGTTACAAAAGTTTTACATCCAAGTTTAAAAAGGATTATCGAGCTAATTGAAAGCAATAGAATACAATTCAACACCGCCAGGTTAGTTTTACAAAACCTTGAAAACCTTGCGCTAATTGGCGACTTATGGAATAAAATTAGAGAGCTATCGCGCGAAGAGGGATTTTTACTTTTAAGCGATAGCGGGCATTTACTTAGAGAATTTGTAAAGGATACCGACGCTCCATTTATCTACGAAAAAGTTGGTACACGTTACGACACCTACATGATTGATGAGTTTCAGGACACATCGGAGGTACAATGGCACAACTTTAAACCTCTTATTGAAAACAGCCTTTCGCAGGATTTTTTTAGCATGATTGTAGGCGATGTGAAGCAATCAATCTATCGTTGGCGTAACGGGAATTGGAGTATACTTGCCAACGAAGTTCAAAAAGATTTCCAACAGTTTGGTATCCGAAGTGAGTCCTTAACTCAAAATTGGCGTAGCTTACCAAAGGTTGTTCAGTTTAACAACAGCTTTTTTGAAAGCGCTAAACAAATAGCCACCAACCAAATTAGCAATAAGCTGAAAGATTCGCCCCAAAGTATTGTTGATGATTACTGCACACAGATTGAAAACGCCTACTCCGACACAAACCAAATACCAAGCAAAACAAACGAAAAGGGCGAAGGGTATGTTGAGGTTTGTTTCTTTGAAAAAAGCAATAACAGCGAGTGCGACGCTATACTATCGAAGGAGCTAATAGCCCAAATACTTGAGCTTAATAAGCGTTTTTCGCTAAACCAAATTGCCATTTTGGTTCGAACAAAATCGGAAGGACAACGCATTGCCAACATGCTTGTTGAACATAACCAAACCAACCCAAACAGCGCTATTGCTTTTGTTAGCCAAGAAGGGCTTAAGCTCACAGCATCGCACCTTGTAAGATTTACTATTTCGGCTCTAATGCTTGTTGTTGACAGCAAGAACCAGGTGAACGTTAGGCTTTTTGCAAAGGAGCTGGCATCGTTAACACCACTTGGGCAAATGCCATGGCATAGCTATTTTACCCCCGAAGCTGTGGCTGACGATATAAAATGGCTTAGCAAGCTTAACACAAGGCCGTTGCAAGAGGTATTTGAGGCTATAGTGCTTAAGTACAATCTACAAAGCAACAAGGGAGAGCTTGCGTACCTCGCCGAGCTGCATGAGCACATTGCTACCTTAGCCAGTCGAGGACAAGGTGATGTAAACCGATTTTTGGAATGGTGGGATAAAAACAGCGAAAAGCTTTCGCTTTCGGTGCCCGAATCAACCAATGCACTTTCAATTGTAACCATTCACAAGTCGAAAGGCCTCGAATTTCCCATTGTATTAATGCCATATGCAAGTTGGGCTTTTAGGCAACCCAGCAAACAGCCAGTAATTTGGGTTGGAACAACCCACGAACCGTTCAATATGCTTCCTAAGTACCCCATTCGGCTCTCAAAAGATGCATTTCAAAGCCATTTTGCAAATGATGCTGCCGAAGAGGAAATGAAAGAACTAGTTGATAACTTAAATCTCTTGTACGTTGCCTTTACTCGTGCGCAAAATGAGCTGTATATTTTTGTGCCACAAACAAAAAATGAAAGCGATGGCGATATCAAGGAAATCGACTCAGTATCGAAGTTAATACACAGTGCTACTCAAAATATGCCACTAGCACAAAACGCTGTAAACCCCGACGAAAAGCTTAAGCGCTTTAGCATGGGCAGAAAAGACAGCCAACTAAGCAATAGCAGCAGTAACGAGGCAAATCAGAATTATTGGCTCATAAAAAGCTACCCTGTTGGTCAAAACCTTAGTAGCCTGAAGCTAAAAATTGAAGCTAAAGATTTCTTTAGCAAAACTACCAAGCCTGTGCTTAAAGCCTTAAACCACGGAAAGGTAATGCACGAAATTTTTGCCTCAATAAATACTGTTAACGATATACCCAATGCTGTTAAAAAAGCAAACGTAGATGGATTGATTGAATTGGATAAAGTTGCTCCAATTATCCAACTAGCAAAAGACCGATTAAGCAAAAAGCCATTCGCTGACTGGTTCAGTGGCAGCTGGGAGGTAAAAAATGAGCAGAGCATAATTACCCCGCAGGGGTACACCTACCGACCCGACCGCGTTATGACCCGCAATAACGAAGCAGTAGTTATCGACTTTAAATTTGGCGAAGAAAAAAAGGAACACATCAAGCAGGTAAATAGGTATAAAAACCTTTTACTTGATATGGAGCATACCATGGTTGATGCGTACATTTGGTATGTGGATGCTGATAAGTTAGTAAATGTGTAGGCAAACAAACAAAGTATCGATAACTATTGTTAAAATTTACATATATACATTACAACCTATTTTTTAGAAGTAAAAAATGGCGTATTTTTCGAAGCCAAAAAAAACTATCAACATGAAAAAACACTTCTTATTTCCACTTTTAGTTATTGCAATAGCCTCGTGTACTAGCAAAAAACCACAGGTTACGATTATTGAAGGAAGCATCAAAAACCTAAATTCGGAATATGCTTTAGCCACAAGTAAAGGCATTACCGATAGTATTAAAATTAACAGTGATGGAACATTCAGTTTTACAACTGAAATTGCAATGCCCCATTATTACACCATTCGAGCCGGAAGAGTTAGACAAACTGTTTTTTTAACACCTGGCAAAAGCACATTTATTTCGTTCGACATAGAACAACCCGATAATGCACCAACCTTTGAAGGTGAAAACAGCGAGCTGAACAAGGCAATAATTCAGAATAACCAAACTTTCGGCAAACTAACCGACGATTTTTATACCCTCTTTGGCCTATCGAAACATGAGTTTACAACAAAACTCGATTCGGTTAAGAGTGTTATAAACGAACAAACAAAACCTTTTGAAGCGAAAAACAAGCACTTTGCCCAAATGGAAATGGCCCGAGCCGATTATCGGTTAAAGGAGTTACTCTTCAACTATCCGAACTACCACTCACGAATAACCAATACTGAGTACGAACCAAACGACGATGATTACAGCTTTATGGCCGAAGTTGACTTAAATAACATCAGCCACATTAGCATAAATGAGTACACAAGCCTCGTTTTTAACCATTTGCAAAACCAGTATTGGAAAATTATAAGCGACGATAAAAACAAGGGCATCTCTGAGTTTGAGCAAAACCTTATGTTTTACGATTTGGTTGACTCATTAATTGAGAACACAACTCTAAGAGATTTATACAAGCACAACCAAACCCAAGAAACTGTTAAGTGGGCAAGTTTTGAAGTGGCAAAAAACATTGGGAACCATTTCTCAACCGTTGCAACTGCCAATGAATACAAGCAAAGCGTTGAAAATGCACTAGCAAAACGCATGCTCCTTGCTCCAGGGCAACCCGCTCCGGAATTTACCCTTAATGATATTAATGGGGAAAGCCATTCGCTCAGCAATTTTAAAGGCAAACTCGTTTACATCGATTTTTGGGCAACATGGTGTAGTCCCTGCCGCGCACAAATACCTCACCTAAAAAAAATGAAGGATACATATAAAGGCAAACCTATTGTATTCATTGCTATTTCGCTAGACGATGACAAAAATGCTTGGGAAAAGATGGTTAACGATGAGCAGCTTGGTGGCGTACAACTCCATGCCGATAGAGCATGGCTATCCGATGTCGCCAAACAATACCAAATTTTTGGTGTCCCAACTTTTGTTTTAGTTGATGCTGAGGGTAAAATTATTGAGTACCCAGCCCCTCGCCCATCCGATGAAGCTACTCCACTTCTTATTGATAAATACTTAAAGCAGCTTTAACAGCTTGCAGAAGGTGACCCAATTGTAGGTCACCTTTTTGCTACTTAATACGCTACGCAAATTACTAAACCTAATTTTGAATATAAATGGATTTACTAAATAGCTATTTGGTTGGCATTGAGGGCTTTCTTATTGGATTAGGAGCATTTTTCGTTATTGGGTTATTCCATCCATTAGTAATTAAACTTGAATACCATTTTGGCCGAAAAATTTGGTGGGCCTTACTTTTCCCTGCTCTTTTGTTTGCTTTAGCATCATTATTTGTTAATGACATACTATCAATAATATTTGGGGTGCTAAGTGCCGGATTTTTTTGGAGTACTCTTGAGATACAGTGGCAGCATAAAAGAGCGTTGAAAGGACAATGCAAACGAAATCCGAACAGAAAGTACGAATAGGCTATGGAAAATCTAAATTTCTCAGGATTAATAATTGGCTTTGCAACTGTTGTCATTATTTGGTTTGGCCGATACGCGTGCATTAAAGGTGAATACTATTTCACAAAAAGGCTATGGTATCTTTTCCTTCTACTAGGATTAGTAGGTTTGGCGATATCTTTACTAATTACGAATGTAATAATCTCGGCCATTATCAGTATATTTGCTTTTACCTTTCTTTGGGGAATACATGAAATAATTGAGCAAGAGGAGCGTGTAAAAAAGGGTTGGTTCCCAAAGAAAAAATCTAAACTCAAACAGTAATGTTTTTTGTTGGACTTTTTTCCTCGTTTACTCCATATATTATCCTACTTGTAGGATATCTGGTATTTTTGGTTACATTATCGGTTAACAACAAACCCCTTCAAAATTTAGTAGCTGAAAGCGATGTCGATTTAAAAATAATTGAAGCACCAATAAACAAGACATCAATTGACTATGAGAAAACATTTGACTACGCAGATTTTTATTTAATAGCCGATATAGTTTACCGAAATCCAAATATTTTTAATTTTCAAATCCCATTAACACTCTTTCTTAAAAAAATCTTTCCTGTTCCACTTAGTCTAAATGTTATTCACTCTTCATTTATCAACCTTCCCCCTCCCAGTTTAATTTAACAGTATCCATTCTCCACTTTTTGTTGGCTAACTAATATGTGGTTACCTGATATTTCAGTAACCCTTCTGAGATGCTTACGAAAGGGAATAAAAGCTATTATCTGTTGAATTAATTATTAATCAGGGATGAAAATAAAATTACCTATCATCATATCGGTATGTTTTGTACTAATACATATTAATACTATTGCTCAAAGGCTTGCAACAAAATCCGATAGCACATATTTTATTGATAAAAGTATTGATGAGGTTGAAATAATTGGTGTAAAACACATCACATCGCTCAACGATCAGCCAGTTTCTGTATCAGCATTAACATCAAGAGAGATTGTAAATCGTGAAATCCACTCCGTTAAGGAGTTAACCTCCAGAATACCAAACTTCTTTATGCCCGATTATGGATCGAAGCTTACCTCGCCAATTTATGTTCGGGGGATTGGATCGAGGATTAATTCCCCTGCGGTTGCACTTTATGTTGATAATATCCCCTACTTCGAAAAGTCAGCATTCGACTTCGAACTTATTGATGTTTCAAGGATTGAGGTTTTGAGAGGGCCACAGGGAACACTATACGGACGAAACACAATGGGTGGTGTAATCAATATTTTCACTAATAAACCCCATAATATTAGGGAAACCCGAATAAGACTTACAGGTGGGAATTATCATAATTATCGAACAAATATTTCGCATAACCAACCCATTACCGAAGGACTGTCGGCTAACATTTCGGGATCATTTAATACACTTGACGGCTTCTATTACAATCAGTTCACCAATGCAAAAGTTGATGAAACTGAATCGTATGCTGGCAGATTTAAACTTAATCACACTATCAATTCAAGCATTACAGCAGAGTATTCGGTTGGCTTCGACAGAAGTATGCAGGGTGGCTATCCCTACTCCATATACAATGACACCGACCAGGAGGCTTCACCAATAAGCTACGATAGCTATAGCTACTACAACCGCGACATGGTTTCGGCTAATGCACTTTTAAAGATCGACGCAGATAAGTTTGACCTCACATCAATTTCAAGCTACCAGCTTATTGACGACCTCCAAAATATAGATCAAGATTTTACCTCAAGTTCACTTTTTGTGGTTGATCAAGATCAATTGCAACACATGTTCTCTCAAGAAATCATTCTGAAATCAAAAAATCAAAACAATAAGGTTGACTGGCTTATTGGAGCATTCGGTTTTATTCAGAATTTCGATAAGCTGGTTAACGTTAACTATGGCGAGGATGGCATATTAGCCTACGGACTATCTGGAAGCACTACTTTGTCGAAAGGATATGACCACAGAATTATGGGTGCAGCAATTTTTCAACAAACTACAATAAATAATTTATTCATTGATCATTTAGACTTAAGTTTAGGAGTGCGAGTTGATGCTGAAAAAGCAACTCTCGATTATATCTACGACAGAACAATTATTGACAATACTACTCGTGTTGATGATTTTGTAAACCACCTTAATTTTATCAACATACTTCCAAAAGGTACACTAAAATACGAATTTTCAACCAACAATATGATTTATGCCTCCATAGCAAAAGGTTATAATTCTGGTGGTTTCAACTCAACTTTCGAAAGAGAGGAGGACCAATCGTTTGAACCCGAGCATAGCTGGAACTACGAAATTGGTTCAAAGAATTCATGGTTAAATAATCGGATCGTTAGTAAGATTAGCCTTTTTTACATCGATTGGGAGAATCAGCAAATATATCAACCTGTACCAAGCGGACAAGGATCAATGCTAACCAATGCAGGGCAATCGGTTAGTAAGGGTGCCGAGGTTGAACTAACTGGAAATATATCAGGAAACCTCAGAGCACATCTCTCCTACGGATATACAAACGCCTACTTTGTAGAATACGAACGAAGCGAAACTGTGAGCTACAATGGAAACAAGATACCATACATCCCCGAGCACACTTTCGATATTGGAGGATCATATTCACACTCATTCGAGGGACAATTCCCCAGTGGCATTGATATCGACATGAATTACACAGGGGTTGGTAAACACTATTGGAATGAGGATAACATTGCCTACCAAGAATATTACGGATTGCTGAACGCTAAGGTTAGCCTTGTGTTTAAAGCCTTTAAGGTGGGAGTTTGGGGTAAAAACATCCTTAACAGTAATTACAACTCATTCTATTTTAAAGCATTGGGAAACTCATACGTTCAAATTGGGAAACCAGCTCTATTCGGAATAACTGTAGATATTCGTTTGTAATGATAACATAAATTA
>Ga0334898_1001185_pt1 | contig 31567 bp, 26 predicted proteins | sample GraSluR3_MG_10_FD_207228 | JGI IMG/M metagenome (GOLD analysis project Ga0334898, IMG submission 207228) | Sludge microbial communities from methane-producing bioreactor in Wageningen University, Netherlands - Granular Sludge_3_08-R3 | ecosystem: Engineered > Bioreactor > Anaerobic >... | reverse complement strand
GCAAGCGCCCCGCCGTGTCATTCCGATTAAGCTACTTCAGTTCTTCTAATGAAGAATCTCATTTACGGCAGGATGGATAGATTCCTCACGGGTTAGACTAAAGCGGAATAATCAGAATGACGTTTTAGGGGGGTGTGGTTACGGGTGATGGTCATTTCGGCTACGCATAATCACCGGATGCTTGGCGAAGTCGAAAATGCAAGCGCCCCGCCGTGTCATTCCGATTAAACTACTTCAGTTCTTCTAATGAAGAATCTCATTTGCGGCAGGATGGGTAGATTCCTCACGGGTTAGACTAAAGCGGAATAATCAGAATGACGTTTTATGGGGTTGCGGTTACGGCGCTTTCCTGATTATCACCCGATAACCCTCATTATAAACAGCGTAATATCATCGCTTTGTTCTGCTCCCGATGTAAATTTTTTCAGGTCTTTGATTAAATTATTCCGCATAGCGTCTATATCTTCGTTTGCGTATTTTTGTATGGCTTCATAAAATCTTGTTTCCCCGTATTCCTCATCGTCCTTTGATTTAGCCTCGGTTATACCGTCCGAATACTGGATAAAAATATCGCCTTTTTTAAGCGCTACTTTGTATTGCTTAACCAATGGGTCGAAAATTATATCGTCCATAATGCCGACCGGCATTCCGCCTTTTTGGAGAAGCCTTAACTTTTCATCATCGGGATTGTAGATAATACCCGGTTCATGTCCCGCGATAGAATACATCAGCTCCCTGGTTTTATGATTCATAAGCCCGTAGAAAACCGTAGCAAACATATTTTCAGGTGCGTCGCGTTTTAGAATCGGGTTAATCCATTTAATAACGTTAGCCGGTTGCGCGCCTTTTTCGGCGGCGGTGCGCACGGCGGAACGTAAAACCGCCATCACCATCGCAGCGCCGACCCCGTGATTGGTTACATCGGCGACTATAAACCCGAAACTCTCCTCGTCTATATTTTCTACAAAATCGTAGTAGTCCCCGCCGGATTCGCTTTCAGGCTCATAATAAACCGAAAACTTGAAACCCGGTATTTCGGGAAGGGTATCAGGTGAGGGCATAAGGGCTTTCTGGATTTCTTCCGCCATATTGAGTTCGGTCTGCATCCTTGCCTTTTCCACCATCTCGCCGAATGAATGCTTGATACGCTGTGCCATTATATTGAAACGGTCGGCAAGTTGTCCGATTTCATCGCTTGACTTGATTTTTATACTGCTGTCCATTGCCCCCGATGCGAGCAGGTCTTTTGCCTTGCGAGGGTCTTTGTTTAGCTGATGTCCTATAACTTCTACGGCGTTACCTATTTCGTTTGTTCCAACCCCAAGTTTCGATAGGGGAGCAATCAACAGCGTTACCGCTATAAACGATAGTACCAATATCCTTAATATTACCATTACCGCTATGTCGATTGTGTTTTTTACAATCCGGTCTTGGCTTTGCATAATTTCATTGTTATCCAATATAAATCTTACCGTGCCGAAACGGTAAAACCCGTAAAGATTGTTGAAAACTTTTTGAATTTCCCCGTGTTCTATTCTTCCCTCGCTATAAAGGTATTCGGATATTTTTTTGTTATATGCCGTTAGAAGGCTTAGAAGAATTTCGCGGTAATGGTCTCTAAACTCTGCGGTATATTGACGGGAAAATTGCGCGGCGGTTTGGTTATGGATATTCCTGTCGTGAAGGAATCCCGCTATTCTCAGCGCGCGATGCTCCTCTAAGGTGGATATAAAATTATCGAATACCGGGGTTGTTACACGATTCGGTGATATGTATGTATATATAAAACGTTCAAGGAAAAATGAGAAACGCAAATTGTTTTTAGTTTCTTCGGTTAGGATACTTTTGTCGGTAAATAAAGGACTTGTGCGTAAAAGCCCCGCCCATTCTTCAGGGTCTTTTCCCGTGTATTCTAATTCGCGAAGGATACTGAGAAACCTGTCGAGATTGCGGGCTATATAAATCTCATCATCTATAACGTAAATGCCCGTGCGCTGAGAATGTATTACCGCGCTCTCAAAACCCACGAAATATTTTCGCATATCGGCAAGGAGTTGTATTTTAGATGACGGGTCAACGGTAAATTTATTTACCCACTCATTGCGGATTGTGTGCCTGCTTGTATATAGATTGTCGAGTTGCCCAATGAAATCGAGATTGTTTTTTATTTCCGCGCGGAACGCCTCGCCGTCGCGGTCATACGCGGTTTCCCCATTGAAAATCACGCCCTCTTTAACGAGAGTTATATACTCGTTAGCCTTGATAAGCGAAAGCCCCATCTTTGTAAGGGTATCCATAAGCTCCGCAATATCGGATTCGGTTAGTTTGAGTTTTTCTCCGCGACGATAATTTTGGAATTTTGAACGGTATTTCCGCAAAACGGCGAGATTAGCGGGTAACAGTTCACGGGATTTTATTACCCGTTCTGCGGTATTTCTGAGATTGCCGTTTTCATAGATTGTATTATAAAATCCGTTAAACTCCTCCATAAGACGGATATTATAATCGCGATTTGTTAAAAGGGGTTCTCCCTTATCGACGGCAAACATACGCGAGAAAAGATTACCGCGTTCAAGCAAAACCTCAAATTTGGTAAGCCAGTTTGCATCCTGTATATCATTAATTACGCGCATAAGACGTCTAAACGAGCGCCGATTTAAAGCAATACGGTTTAAAAATGCCTCTCCTTCGTTATAGCGCTTAAACCTGCGGTTAAACCGGCTGATTATATTAAGGAATCGCGGCGGGATTTCATTGTTTCCCAAAAGTTCTTTTGCGTAATGGGATAACTCGCCGTCGTTATCGAAATACCGTCTGTAAACGTCCCTTTGAAAATAATTTATAAACTCACGATTATTGCGCGCCTCTTCCGCAAGCGAATACTCGCCGGCGTCAAAATACAGGACTCCCGAAAAGAGATTCCCGTCCGCTTTCATACGCAAAAATCGCGATGCCGTATCGGCGAAAATTCCGTCAAGTCTCGACATAGCCGCGATAAGCTCCTCAAACTGGTAACGGAAAATAATGATTTCGCGCCCGGTTTTGTATTGGTCGAAATACGGCTTGAAAAGCGAAATAACCGCCAAATCCGACTGCTCTATGCGACGGTTTTGAAGCCTGTTTCTTGCATAGTCGGTTAAATTGCCGTTGTTGTAAAATTTGCTATATACGGTTTGAAATTCGCGAACAAACAGGTTGTTGTTTCGGGTTTGCTCATCTATAAAACCGGTTGTGAAAAGCAGATGGTTATTATAAAGCTCTTTATAGTTTTTTATTGTATTGAAATTTTGTCCGTCTTTAAAAAGCAAATCATATATCGGATAAACTCCGTTTATATCGTTAATTTCCTCGTCATCCGAGACTATATTTGTAATATGGGTTTTTTCCTCAAAACTTGTCCATAGACGGTTTCTGCCGATACGGCTAATTCTTCTGCGATGGTAATAGTTATAGGGGTTACCCGTGTATTTGGTGGCGGCTACGTGCGCTACCGAGTATCCGAGATTATCGACAAACATAGCCATACGGAAATTTGATATATTGGTATAGGCAAAAATAAATTCCTGAACGTCTGCAAGTTTTTCCCCGATATTTCCGATAAAAATCGGTTCAACGCTTTGCTTAAAAGTATTAAGATAAACCCCCGTTGTCTCTTTAATCTGGGATTCCAACAGGCGCTTTTGTTTATCTATAATAAATTGAGAGATTAAGGCGACCGTTCCTATAAGGACTAATGTCGATATAAGTGTAATCTTAATTCTAAGGCTGAACTTAATATTTCTGACAGGGGATTTTGTCTTTTTGGTTTTTCTTTTCGGCATAAGAAACTCCCTATTATTTGTTGTTTGATTTTTCCGCCATCACTTTATCGATTATCTTTGTAAATCGCGACATGGTGAACGGTTTATCGATAAAGGCTTTGACACACGAAAACTTTTTTACTTCATCTATGTTGGTTTTTTCAAAATATCCCGTGATAACTATTACCGGTATTTCCGGATTGTTTTCCCGTATAAAGTTTATAGTGAGATAACCGTCATAGACAGGCATAATGAGGTCAAGTATTACGAGGTCGATTTTTTCATTAGCAATGATTTCCACTGCCTCCTTGCCGTTGGTAGCGGTAAATGCGGTATAGCCCATCAGGCTGAGGAAATTTTTGCCGAGTTTGCATACCCCGGGGTCATCATCGGCAATAAGCACGGAGAGGTTTTGCTTAGGGCGTTCGGGTAGCATCATATCCTGAAGCGAGCGGGGTCTTTCCCGTGTTTCAATAGGAAGATACAGGTAGAATGTCGAGCCTTTGTCCTTTTCGCTTTCAAAAGCAATAGCCCCACCCATCTTTTTTGCCTCGCTGTATGCAATAGCAAGTCCGAGTCCGACACCTTTTTGTGTGCCTTTTGGCTTTGTCGTGAAAAACGGGTCGAATATTTTATCGCGTATTTCTTCGTCTATACCTTCGCCGTTGTCGGCTATGGAAAGACGGGCGTATTTTCCCCCGTAACTCAAACCGTTTTGATATGCTTCGGTGTTATCTATTTCTATAACGGACGTGTCGATTTGTATTATGCCGACTTCCTTGTGTTCAAGCGCTTCTATGGCGTTTACCAATAGATTCAGGCTTATCTGCCTGAGATATTTTTCATTAGCGGTAGTTATTGTTTCCGTTTCATTGAAAAGAAGGTCTATTCGTATTTTATTGGGAATTACCCCGCGATTTTTTTCTATCATTGATTTTATGACATTTTCGAGCGTAACTGACTCAAGAGATACAACATCCTGTTTGGAGAAAATTTGTATTTGTTTTACAAGGTCGGCGGCTTTCACTGAAGCGTCTTTGACCGTGTCGATTAGTTCAAGTTTCTTTTCTTCGTTTTGCGCGTAACGGTAAAAATCAAGGCTTCCCATAATTGTAGTTAAAATATTATTAAAGTCATGGGCGAATCCGCCGGCAAGTATCCCTACGCTTTCCATTTTTTGTGTTTGGACAAGTTGCTCTTCTATCAGTTTTCGTTCTCCTATATCTATCAGGATATAAACAATCGACCTTACCGTAGCATTATCCGAAATATTGTAGATTATTATATCGAAAACCCTTTCGGTATTATTGACAAGGATTTTCTTTTCGATAAATTTATCATAGCCCGAATCGGCTTTTTTTATGTTCTTTATTATCTTTAATTCATCGGAATCAAAATACAGGATACGGAATATCTTTGTTCCTTTTTTGACTTCGCCGAAATATTTTTTTCCTTGTTTATTGATTGCGGAAATTTTATCGTTAAGGTCGGTTGTGATAATTATATTAGGCGAGCTGTCTATTATCTTTTCGTAGAAAGTTTTAATTCTTTTTTCCTCAGTTACCTCGGCTCTTATTTTTTCGCTTAATTCAAGGAACAACGTTTTAAGCAGGTCCACCTCGTAAAAATACATCCTCGGAAGATATAACGGGTTTTCAATTTTCCACTCCGTGATTGTTTCTATTGTTTCTTTTAGCGGTATAAGCAGGAGTTTGTAAAAACCTATTGTTTTTATAATCCAGATTAGAAATAGTAAAACCAGCAAAATTTTTGTCAATATTCCGATTTGTTCTATAAAAATCATCTGTTCTTTTATTGATGATAAAAGATGGAGATAAACGTTTAAATCGGGGTTATATGCTATTGAATGGAAGTAGGGTTTTTCTTTTATTAATATATTCCCCGGATTCATATCAATATTCGCCAAGCCGAATTTATCATTGAGGCTTAGAAGGACTATTCCGTCTCTATCGGTAAAAAAAACAGTGTCATCAAATGATTGACGTATTTGATGGATAAACTCGGCTATCCTTTGCATATTCAGGTTTGCAACATAGATATAATTCCTTTGCTTCATTGCAAGACTTATGGTTCTTTTCCCGATTATGCTTGAAAAATAAGGACCGTATATATAAACCGTATTGTTCATAAAATTGCGCGAGCCGATAAACAGTTCATTATCGCGGAAATCGTATTGTTCAAAGAAAAGCGTTGCGGATTCCTTTTTCTTTATTTTTTCTATATAGCCTTTCTGCGATACGATAAAAAAATCATCAATGATAGATAGACGGTCAAAGTCAACTTCATCTATGTTTTGAACGACTAAGGCAAATTTTTCCTTTTCAGTCTCCATAGCATAAGAGAGAATCGCCGAAATATGATTAATTGTGTGGCGTTTGGTTTGTTCGGCATTTTGATATATACTTTTTTTTATAATCCCGTATCCCGTTAAAATAAGTAAACCTAATATAACGGCGATAAGAGTTTCGACGGTTAATGATATTACCGAGAGTTTTCTATTCGTCATATATGAATTTACCCTCCGAATATTTATAAAACTTAAATTCCCGTGATGCGTTTCCGTATTTATCAAAATTAATTGTGCCGATTACCGTTTCAAAATTATCTTTGCCGGTTATATAATCATAGATTTTTTTCGGCGAATAATTGCGCTTCTCAAAAGCGCTGATTAGGATTTCGATTGCCTCATAGCCGAGATACGAATGAATGGTGCCCGGCACGGTTTCAAACGTATTCTTGAAACTCTCATCGAATTTACGGATTTTCGGATTGCTTTGGTCAAAGACAAAAAGAGCCGGCACTATAAGTTCTTTGACCGATACTCCTATAATTTTGAAGAACGCATGATTGTTCAGCCACGGCGAGATAATTATTTTAGCATCGGGGTTTATTATATGTATCAGCCTTACAATATCCCCGGATTCTAAAGTTCCCCCTGCGTTTATATAAACAACATCAAAAGCCTTGCTTTTTATTTTCTTTTCCAAATCGCCGACATTATTTTTTATAAAATCCGTCTTTATTACCGAATAATCTAATTTTACCTCGTTTGTAAACGTGTCGGCAAAAGATTTCGTATAAATGTAATTGTTGCTGTCCTGCATAATCAACAGCTTTTTTTGCGGGAATTTTTTGTTTACATATCCGGCAATAGCTTTTGCCTCGCTTTTCGCGTCTGAAATATTGCGTATGAAATACCCATCCTCAGATAAAAGCTCATCGGCATTGGCGAAAATATTAAAAACAAAGACCTTATCCTCTTCGACAAATTCCTTAATATCCATCAGTATAGTGGAGTTTCCCCCTATAATAAATATCTTAACCCCCTCGTCCCTTAGGTTGAAGTAAGCTTCCCTAAACTCTGCGACATTTGCGGCGTGTGCCGCTTCCAACCGTATATAATCGGCGTTGTAATCTTTTACTCCGAGCATTATAGCCCTGAAAGTTTCAAGCCCCACCGCCGAGGCTCTTTTCTGTAAATCGGATATATATCCCACCCTAATACCTTTTTGCGGTTTGGGACGTAACATCATAGGAAAATCGAAAATTGCTATTATCACCATAACCAAAAATAATACAGCTCCGCAGATTAGAATTATCAGCGATATTTTCTTGTCTTTTGGGGTGAAAATCCCGTCTTTCATAGCGCAATCCTCATTTTATTTCATACTAAATATTAATGTATTATTTTATTTTGTCAATCAAAATAAAGTTTGTCCCTCAATAATTAAATTGGCTAATTCTTTGCGAATACAGGATATTTAGGCTAAAATTATAAACGAAATTTAACGGAGACCGCTATGCAAAAGAAAAAGATTTTCCTTGCGATGATAGAGGCGGGAGGCGGGCACAAAAGTCCCGCTCAAGCCACAGAGGAAGCATTCAACGAATTGTTTCCCAGAAAATTCGACGTGATAGTTCCCGATTTTACCAAGTATGTCGGGGCTATCGAATTGGATAAAACCCACAAAAAAAGTTGGCAATTCCTGCTTTCAAAGCCGTTGCTTTCTATGTCGGCTTATTATTTTCAGGATATTTTTGAGGATGTCAGCAAGGCTTACGTCAAGCAATGGATGAAGGAATTTGTCGAAAAAGGATGCGAGTGGTTTAAGAATAATTATCTTGATGTTTTTGTGAGTTACCATTTCCTCAATACTATGGTTGCTGTAGAGGCGAAAAAGCGGTTTAACCTGCTTTTTCCTGTGGTTTCTTACCTTACCGAGCCGATGGATGCGCACGGGATGTGGGTTTTACCCGATACCGATTACAAAGTCGTCTCATCGCAGATTGCCAAGATGGATTTAATCGCGAGAGGATTTCCTATCGAGAAAATTGTCGTGATACCATACCTTGTCAAACCGAGTTTTTTAAAAATTTCCGCTAAGCGCGAGGATATAATCGAGGATTTGGGGCTTGATACTAACAAGAAGACCGTCATTATAAGCTCCGGCGCGGAGGGGCTCGGCAAGGTTGAGTCTTTTTCGATGGAGATTATTAAGAAAAACTTGCCCGTCAACCTTATTGTCGTTTGCGCTAAAAACAAGGAACTCAAGGAAAAGCTTGATAAGTTTAAGGAAAGCTATCACGGCGACACCAATATTATCGTGAAGGGTTACGTTACCAATATGAACGAACTTATAAGCGTGTCGGATATTTGCGCGGTTAAGGCAAGTCCGGGAAGCACGTTTGAAGCCCTTTTCCTTAATAAAATCGTTATACATACCCAGTATGTAACCCCCTCCGAAAAAGCCAATACCGATTATATCCTCAGGGAGCAGATTGGGTTTTATACGCCGACTAAGATGGGATTTATTAATACGGTTAAATCCCTTGTTGAAAACCAAGTCCTGTATGATGAATATAGAGAGAGAATCAAGGCGCAGGGCTTTAAAACCGGAGCTTACGATATGGCAAAGTTTATCGCAAATTTGGCGGTAGGCAGAACTTTATAGATTTAAGGAGGATTTTTATGCGCTTGGTTGATTTTCAAAAAAGGGTTTCTAAAAGTTTATTGATTTTGGTTTTTTCGTCTGTGGCGGTATTATCTTTACATAGCCGTGCTTTTTCACGGGATGCCGTCGTTATTCTCACCAATGAGGATGCGTTGAGCGGGGATATTGTCCGGCAGGAGCAGGACGGCGTTTTGCTTTATCACAGCACCTTAGGCGAGATTTTCATATCAAACGTTACCATACTTGAGGTTTTATTTCCCGAAACCGATACCGAAACCGACGGTAAAATCCAACGTCTCAGCTATCAGGACAGGATAGACAGGGCGCTTAAAGAGGATACCCGCGAACGGGGTAGTGTGGCTTGGGAACGAAGCCTTAACGCGGGGATGGGGCTTACTATGGGGAACACCGAACTCTTTAACGCCATAGCCGGCATTAATATTAACCGAAACCGTCTATGGATAGACGAGTGGAACTTAAAAGCGCGAGGCGAATACCGCAGCGACAAGGGCGAAAAGGTATTCCAGCGTATTGAGGGTTCTTTGCGTTACGGGTATTCTTTTACCAAAAAGTTTTACGGATTTTTATCCGTTTCCGCGTTGAATGACTACTCAACCCTTCTCGATATAAGTCTTACTCCCAATGCCGGTGTAGGTTATTGGGTTGTCGATATTAAAGACTTTATCGGGCTGATGGGCGAAGTAAGCGGGGGTTATAATCTTTCCTATTACGAATCGGGGGAGGAAACCCAAACCCCGATAATGGTCGCCCGTTTGTATTACATGTGGGTGATATTTCCGGGCTTTGTGTTCAAAGAGGATTTCCGCTATACGCCTTCCATACCCGACTTTTCCGATTTCAGGATACGAAACAGAGCATCGCTTGTATCCGGGATTACGGAAAAATTAGGGCTTGTTCTATCCTATGACCTGAGTTACCATTCCAAGCCTCTTGAGGGGGTGGAAAATCTCGACCATTCGTTTAATGTTTCATTAAAGTGGGATTTTTAGAAAGAGATAGTTGCGCGGGTATAAATCAGGATGATGCTAAAACGCTTTTTTGTGTCCGCGTCATTCTGATTTTCCCACCAACGAAAATCTCCACCTAAATTTTTTCCTCCTCGCTGAGGATTAACACGGTCTTTAAAAACTCCCGCCTGCAATCCTCAACCGCGAAATTATCAATCCCGCGGATACGAAGTTTTCCCGAAAGCACGTCCTCATAGATATTGCGGAACGTCGATTTGAGTATCCGCGACGTCCAGTCTTTCGGCATAGTTTTTAACGCATATACCGCCGATGCAAAACCCAGCTCATCGACAATAATATCTATTCCGAACCCGTCTTTTACCTTTTCCATAACGGTTTCTTCAAACGGGAACTCCTTTAAGCGGGGGGTATGGATAATATCGTTACAGGCGCGAAGGAATTTTACAAGCGAGGAGAATCTTTCTGCGGTATTGAGGGTGAGCGCAAAATCTCTGTCCTCTTTAAGCATAGAAATTCCCCCCGATGAGACAAACCCGCCGAATACGGTTTCGATAATGCTTTCCTCCGCAAAACTGAGAGCGTTGACCATATCTTTTCTGCGAAGCGTATTAAAGAGCGCGTTAATTCCTTCGCTTTGCGACAAATCGGACAGTCGTTTTTCTACGGGGTAGGTAATGATACGGTTTTCGGCGATAAAAAACTCATAGCCCTGTTTCAAATCGCGTAAAACCTCAAGCCCCTTGATATTGACTCCGAGTTGCTCGGCGCAAATCATAATGTTGCGGTTGATAATATAGTAAACCTCATCGACAAAACGGTAGGTAACGCTTAGTTTCTGTGAGCGCATTTTTTCTTTTATTTCGCGACGGATATTTGCGGACAGGTTTTCCAAAAAACGTTCGCTTCCTTTATCAAGCGAATAGATATAGGCGCTGAGCATATCGGTAGTGGCGATATTCTTATGAAGCATAGCGTTAAGCAAAAGCTGAAGTTCGTTATCGGGGAGACTTAAAAAGAGCGAAACGAAATTTTTCGGCGGGGTTGATACCCTGTGAAAGATAACCTTTCTTAAAAATTCGACCTTTTCCCGTAAGTCCGAACCATGATTGTCAAACCCGAAAAGCGATAATAAGTTGTCGATATTCTTTTCATTCAAGACCATCTTTGCGGTTTGATTATCGCCGAGATTTATAACCAGAACGCGGGCGTTTATAGTTCTGCCGGCGGGGGGATGCTCTATCTCGAAAAATTTTCGCACCCTGACAAAGACCTTTTTTCCCGAAAGAAAGGACAGGATACGATAAGTCTCAACGGCGTCTTTTAAAACTTGCTTTTGCGTATCGGGAATAGGCGAATTAAAAAACAGTATGAAGTTATCGTCCATACCCAATTCCTTGCAGAAAATACGGATAATAACGCCTTGGGATAATTTTTCAAGAGAATCGACAATTTCCGAGCCGCCGGGTTTTAATCCGATTTCTTCCGCGCGATTGATAAAAAGGCTTGCGATAATATCCATCGTTTTCCCGCCTTCTAATCTAAATATTTATCTATAAATTGACATAAGCGCTAAGTTTATATATAATAATGCTCCTATGGGGATGTCGCCAAGTGGCAAGGCCGGGGCCTGCAAAGCCCCTATCGTCGGTTCGATTCCGACCATCCCCTATTTTTTTTTATGCCGGGATGATGGAATCGGTAGACATAAGGGACTTAAAATCCCTTGGGCAAATTTGCCCGTGCGGGTTCGATTCCCGCTCCCGGCAATTTTCTTTTCATTCCCTAAAGGATATTACTTCGCCCCTTACTATTTGTTCCTGTGTCGTTCTGATTACGCTGCTTTAGCTTTTTCCCTGAAGAATCAGCTTTGGTTTGCCGGATTTTTCAGGGGTTTGCTCCCAAACCGTTGTAAAATGTCATACTGCTTATACCCGCGTCAGTCTTACCCCTGAAGTATCTCAACTTAGCAAAGAAGATTCTTCACAGGTATAGCCCCCCACCAATTTGTATGCACATACGAATTAGCCCGCAAATTGGTGGGGGGGCATAATCAGAATGACATTTTGCGGGGAAGCGGTCATTGAGAGCATCCGAAATGACCGCATTTTGTTTCCTCTTATCCACGGGACGGAAGCCTGTGATGCCAAAATAAGTTCACCATCTATCAATAAAAAAAGTCGCTTTTTTGCCTGCGTAGGTATCGGCGAGTTCCGCGTTTTCCACAATCTTTGATAACATTATTCTTGCTTCGCTTTTGTTTTTCCGCTTGTAAAGTATTTCGGCGTAGTCAAACATCACCCCGGCTTTCCTGCGGACAACTATATCGCGCAGACTTCTATCGGGGAAGAAAGAACCGCCGAGCGCAATATCCAACGCCTCTATTGCCGATAGATAATCGCCTGTTCTGACCTTTAAATCGGAGTAATCATAATAAACCCACGGATTATCGGAGCGGGACATTGCTATCCGAAAATATTTTTCACTTTGGGTATAATCGCCGATTTCCAAGTTCGACTTGGCGATACCATGATATACCGCGACAGCCGGCTGGCGGGGTTTGGATAACTCAATCGCTTCATAATAGAGTTTTAGCGCCGAATGGTATTTTCCCTGCCTGAATAACGTATCGGCGAGAGTTCGCGTAATCATCAGGAGACTTTGCGCGTTGATAACGCCTTGCCATAAAACCGTCTCTGCTTCCCCCGGCATATCAATAGCGTTGTAGAGGTTGGCGAGACGGACATAATAGGAAGCGTTTGACGGGGCAAGTTCTATACATCGACGGTAAAGCCTGATAGCGTTGGCGTGATGACCTTTTTCGCGCGAGGCGGATGCGAGACTTGCCAATGCCCTGTGGTCATTGGGGTTGTTTTTAGCCTCGACATAAAGCTCGTAGAAACTGCGGGAGAAACCCGGTTTAACCGTGAAAACAAGCAGGCAAATAAGAATAAACTTTCTTATCGGACAAATCCTTCATTTACTTTGACATAGGATAGAAAGCGGACGCGGTCTTGTCAAGAAAAATGACATCGATTTTAAAAAGACTTTGCGCTTAATTTCTTACCGAGAAATTTGTTTAACTCATCGTGATTTCCCGTAACGCAAAGGGTGTTTGCATAATCTCCTGCGATAATGTTCAGATTTTCCACAACTTCGCCTATGGAATGCCCGCAGTTTGCAATATTAAAGCGAAAACTGCCGTTATCCATTAGGCTTCCGTTTAAAAACTCCTTGACATAATAGTCAAGCATAATGTTGGACTGTCTGTCGTGGAGAAAAGAGCGTATTTCTATCTCCCCTTCTTTTAGATAAGAAAAGTCCTGTTTACAACAATCGCTTTTACAAAACACTCCGTCCGGCGTTGTTTTAGCGTCACATTTTCGATTTTCGGCAACCATCGAATCCTCCGTATGTTATATATCCCCAATACCGCAGAAAACAAGCCTTCATATATATATTACAATAGTTTATATTTATGTCAATACTACTTTTGGCGGTATTTTTTAGTGAAAAACCAATTGTTTTTATACCAAATGATTGGAATGGATTTTGTTAGATTAGGTGGTTTGTGCAGTCAGTCAACCGTTTAGTATGGAAAATTAGGGAGTGTTTTTGCCGCATCGATATAAAGGCACGTGATAGAATTTCCTATGAGGCGATATTTTCGCGGTCGCTTAATATCCAGAATAAGATAAGAAGTCCCGCCATTAGTATCAGGATAATTAGATTGTTGCGCGTATCTATTGTAAACCTTTGCTTTACCTCGATTTTTTGTTCTCCGGTTATCTTATCTATAAAACGTGACGGGTTATTCAATTCGGCAAGTCTTGTGATATTTGTATTATAAACCATAGCGGTTTTAATATCCGGGAATAGGACAGCCGTTTCGGCGGGGTTTTCGCTTACCATAAACCTCATTTCCTCATTGTTTGTAACAAAAGTGTAAAGTCCCGTATCCTTATGCGGGGCGGGGGTTCGCTCTCCCGTTATGTAATTAAGACGGGAAACTACGGGCGATACCATATCGGCGCTTATTATAAAATTAACCTGATTTTTCCAGAACGCATCATAATTGTTCTGCGCAATACCCACAGGCAATTGCATAAAATCCCATCGCCAGCTTTCCCATCCGAAAAATATCCGTCTCTCAGGCGATATTTCCAAAAGCGGGGCTTCTATATTAAACGCGGTTTTTATTACGAGTTCGGTATTGTTAAAGATAAATCTTTGCTGTGATGGGTTATCGCGAAGGTCTATATTTGTGAAATGCGACATAATCCTTAGTATGGAAAGGCTGTCGTTTAATCCGGGCTGATAAAAAACGGGTTTGTCGTATTGCGAAAGTGCTTCCAAGTTTTCAATACGGTTGTCGGTAATATCCATCAGTATTATGCCCGAATAGCGGTTTAAGTTTTGGAGACGCGCTTTGTCGTTTGGACCGGTAAGCACGATAAAATCCGACCGTATCCATTTGAGACGTTCAAGAAACCGTCTCAGGAATACGAACTCCGATGACGGTCTGCCCGCTATAACCAATATCCTGTAAAAATCGGGCACAAGCGAAACCAGAAATTTATGGCTTGATACGGTTTCTCCATGCTTCTGTAACTCAAATTCAAAAGTCCTGTAACCCTCGCCATACAGAGTTTCCCGTATGGTAACGGGGGTTAATCCCTCGCTAAGACTTAGATTTTTACGCGACAAAACCCGCGTCCCGTCTTTAACGGATAAAATCGCGCTGTCGGGGTTTCGGGAATAAATCCGCACTTTGATTTCAACAGGCTCCCCCGACTGGATAATTTCAGGTATTTCCAAATCGTAAATTGAAAGAGGCTTGTCTTCGGGATTTTCCATAATTACCGGGAAAAATTTATCGGGGCGGGTTTCGGATATGTTTTTGTCAAGCGGGGCAAAAGAGCGGTTGTCGTTAAAGTCGCTTGCAATAATAATGCGGGCGTTTCCCGGCGCGGTATTTTGCAGTGTGGCGACACTGTCTATTAACGAGGTGTATTGCGGGTTGAGAGTGTTTGTGTCCTGCGATATGGTATCGGCGAAATAGTATATCCGTCTATCGGAGATTAGACGCTTTAGCGATAACAGGTTTTCCTTTTGGGTTTCGTTAATCTTTGCGCTCAGACTTTTGTCGATTAACAGGTAAACGGGAGGGCTTTGTCTTTTCATAAACTCGATATTAAAAATCTTATCAAACAGGAACAACGTAGCTATCAAAAGAAACAAACCGAAAACTATCCCGCGCGGGATGCTTCCTTTCCGTATATAGACAATTATCAGAAATCCTGCAATTCCCGCGACAATAGAAACCAAAATAGCCGTCATCATTACCCCTCAATACATTTTATATAGAAACGTCGGGAGCGGGGCCCGTCATACTCACAAAAATAAACGCCCTGCCACGTGCCGAGCAGTGGTTTCCCATCCGTTACAATTATCGTGATAGAGCATCCCGTAAGCGTGGACTTGATATGAGAATCGGAGTTGCCCTCGCTATGAGCATAGCCGGCGTTAGGCGGAGCAATTTTCGCTATCTGCATATCCATATCGCGGGTAACGTCGGGGTCGGCGTTCTCATTGATAGTAACCGCCGCCGTGGTATGGGGGATATGCACGACACATAACCCCTCGCGAATACCCGACTTGCTAATCGCCTCGCGGACACTTGACGTTATGTCGATAAAATCATTGCGACGGTTCGTGCGGATAGAAAACTCAAAAAGGTTTTTCATAGGACTCCTCGCAAAGCATTTTGGAATATTATAAACGTAAGGGGAGAAATAATCAAGGCGCAGCAAGAGCGTTTTTTAGATGGAGGGCTGGCAGGTAGCTTCTTTGAAACGGTGAAAGTGTAACGGAGGTTTTATTTTTCATAATAAATTCCTCATCTTTGAGTAAGCCGGGCATCGCAACTAAGGTTTGCCCATATATGACGTTTTACCGAAGCGAAGCATATATGCGCTGTTATGCGCCGTGCCACAAAATATTCATTCATATAATTCACAAAATGGATCCCAATCTGCATCTTCATGCCATTCATATTCAATTTCTAAACTTAGCTTTTTTGCAACTTCATAACCCAATAAATCAGAAATAAAACCAAGTGCCATATCCATCCCAGCACTAACACCGGAGCTACTATATATATTTTCATCTTTTATCCATCGTGCTTTTTTTATCCAATTTACTTCCGGGGATTCGTTTTTAGCCCAGAAAAATGATCGTTTATTTGATGTTGCTTTTCTATTATTCATTAAGCCGGTTTTAGAAAACAGTACAGAACCTGTGCAAACAGTAAATATATATTCTGCTTTTTGAGATAACAATTTTAATTGATTAATGAATTCTCCTTTTTTAACTAAATCCCTTGTACCAACACCTCCCGGAATAAATAAAATATAATTTTCTAATTTGTTTTCAGACATTGCTTTAGTAATAATTTGAACATTATGACTGCTTGTGATTATTCCTCCATTTTGTGAATAGAATTGTGGAATGAATTGTTCCTTTAATCTTCCAAAGATTTCAATTGGACCAAACACGTCAAGAGTCTCAAAGTCATTAAATAAAACTGTTGTAATTTCTCTCATTTAATATATCCTTTTTTGTGGCATGGCGCACAACGTCTCGCGGATACCAGAAATTGGCTACCGTCCTGAGCGAAGCTTGACGGCGGAGCAATTTGGGTGAAGCGAAGCGAAATTGAATAGACGTTGTTGTGTTATGCGTTTGGAATGCAAATTAAATTTTTTTAAAGAAATAAATTCCACTTCCGAATACCTCTCTATTTTCTTTGAAAAATTTGCTCATTATTTTGACCCTGCTTTTAATTTTGTTGTTTTTCATTATATTAAACATTATTTTAATTGTTCTGATAAACCCTTCATCTTGAACCATTTCTATCAAACCACCGCGGCTAGGGTCAAAATCTAATGGTATAATATTCAAATTTGTAATACCTGCTTCGGCAAATGTTTTTTTCCAAACATCATAAGTTCCTACATTTGTCATACAGTATGCACAAATGACGGATGATACTTTTTCAACAAATTCGTTTGTTGTATTTTTTTTCCAGCTTAATTCAAGCCAGCCTGCAACTCCACCGTGCTTGACCACTCTATATGCTTCTTTAATTGCGGTTACTTGGTTATCGACTAAAACAAGCATTGCTTGTGAAACGGCTACATCAAATTCATTATCATTGAAAGGCAATTTTAATGCATCTCCAACATAATAAGTAATCTTTTTTTCTAAACCCTTTTTCTTGGTCAATAATCTTGCTTCTTCAATTAGTTGTTTGTCAATATCAATCGCCACCACATTGCAACCGTATTTTTCAGCAATATAAATCGCACTAGTTCCTTTTCCACAAGCAATATCTATAACTTTAGAATTACTGTTTATATCTAAGGTTTCCAAAAGTTTGCTTGTTGCTTTAAGTCCACCCGGATGAAGTACAGTCCTGCCAACATGCTTAGCCATAAATTCAAAAATATCACATTTCGCAACAGAATTGCATTCATTATTGCCTCTACAGTCCTCCATTGTTTTCCTCCATAAAATTATTATATCATGGTTATCCTTTTTTATCATCTTGATTCGCAGGAGAACCCCAAATTTTGGGGCGCAGCATATCATACTTAGCTTACTCAATTATAACATATACCTTAACGTATCTCAATTTTTCCGCACCGAAATTTTCAACTTTATTCCCCTTATAGGTAAAATGTTAAATAAAATTCTATGTTCTGCCTATTTTAACATCAAGCCTCTTTTTTATCCGCCTTTTCTCTTAAAACCCATTCCTTTGTTTTTTAGAAATTCTATCTGCCTAAAATACAAGGACGCGAATTGCTTTACAAAACTTTCTTTCTGTTTTAGAATATTCTCTAATAAAAAACAGGGTGAGGCAAAATGGAGTTTACCAACGAATTTATCGACAGCCTTTGCGTTGACGAGGCGAAAATTATTGAAAAAATATCAAAGGAACTCGACGTATCGCGTCCTCAGGTTAAAGCGACCGTGGGGTTAATTAAGGACGGTAACACCATACCGTTTATATCCCGTTACAGGAAAGAGGTAACGGGGTCGCTTGATGAGGTTGCCGTGCGCGATATTTCCCATCGGCTAAGCTCGCTTGAAAATCTTGAGGCGAGACGTATCGAAATTGTCCGCGCGGTTTTTAATCAGGGGAAACTTACCGATGAGCTTTTTGAGAATATCAATAAATGCGAAACTTTAAGCGAGCTTGAGGATATTTACGCTCCGTTTAAGAAAAAGAAAAAGACGCGCGGTATGATTGCTATGGAAAAGGGGCTTGAACCGTTGGCTGATAAGATGGTTGAGCTTAACGACACCGATATTGAAAAACTTGCCGACAGCTTTATAGATACCGAAAAGGGAGTGGAAGACCGTGACGGCGCGCTTGCCGGCGCTATGGATATTATCGCGGAGAAAGTTTCCCAAGAGGTGGATTTAAGACGGGAGATTATCGACTTTATTATCAATCACGGCGAGATTGTTATTACCGGCAAGGGCGATAAAGACAAAAGCGTTTACGGGATGTATTATGATTATCGCGAGTCTCTGAAAACCTTGAAACCCCACAGGGTTTTGGCTATAAACAGGGGAGAAAAAGAGGGCGAACTCGAAATCAAAATCGAATTGGATAACGATAAAACGCTTGCACAAATCGAATCGAAATATGAATTTCATAACGCATACCATAAACTTGCGGTCTCCGACAGTTATAAGCGCCTGCTTCTGCCGTCGGTGCTTCGCGAAATCCGCTCGTCATCATCCGAAACGGCGGACAGTCACGGGATTAAGGTTTTTGCCGATAATCTCAAAAATTTGCTGTATTCCCCTCCGATTAGGAAGACAAGAGTTATGGGAATAGACCCTGGTATCAGGACGGGAAGCAAGGCGGTTGCTTTGGATGAGACAGGGAAGTTTCTTGACGGTATGTTGTTTTATCAGAACAGGGCGGATGAGGCGATAAAAAAAATTACCGATTTTGCCGTAAAGCATAAAATCGAACTTATAGCCGTAGGTAACGGGACAGGTTCTTATGAGGTTCAACAAATCGTATCGCAGGCGATAAGCGAGCGCGGGCTTAATTTGCATTACACAATCGTAAGCGAGGATGGGGCATCGGTGTATTCCGCCTCACCGCTTGCAGGCGAGGAGTTTCCCGACTTGGACTTGACGGTAAGGGGCGCTATATCTATTGCGCGAAGGTTGCAGGACCCGTTGTCCGAACTTGTAAAAATCGACCCGAAGTCTATCGGCGTAGGGCTTTATCAGCATGATGTAAACCAGAAGGCGCTCGGCGAAACCCTTAGCGAGGTTGTGGAGTCTGTGGTCAATAACGTGGGGGTGAATCTCAATACGGCATCCTACGCCCTGTTGCGATACGTGTCGGGTGTGAGTATTGCGCTTGCTAAAAATATAGTCAAGCATCGCGACAACGGCGGGCAGTTTAAGTCAAGGGATGATTTAAGAAAAGTAAGCGGGATGGGGGATAAGACATTTGAGCAGTGCGCCGGATTTCTTAAAATTCCCGAAAGCGATAACCCGCTCGACAACACGTGGGTTCATCCCGAAAACTACGGGATAGCATCCGAGATTTACGATATTCTTAAAAAGGACGGGAAACTTGAAAGGGCAGTCCGTGAGGAGTTAAAGAGGAAGCACGGGGTCGGTGATACGACGATTAACGACATTGTATCGGAGTTGAAAAAGCCCAACAGAGACCCCCGCGAGGATTTCCCTGCCCCGATTCTTCAAAAAGGCGTTGTCAATTTTGAAGACCTTAAAAACGGGATGCGGGTAAACGGCAAGGTTAAAAACGTGGTCGATTTCGGGGCGTTTGTCGATATAGGTATCAAGGAAACCGCGCTTTTGCATATTTCCGAGATGAGCGACCGCTATATTAAAAATCCCTCCGACATTGTTAAAGCCGGCGATGTTATCAGCGCGGTTATTATCGGGATTGATAAGGAACGGAAACGCATTTCGCTGTCTATGAAAACTCAAAGCTGAGATAGTTCTTGATTTTTCCTTAATTCCATACGATAATTAAACAAAGACCGTAAGGGAAATTTATGGATTTGATTAAGGATTTCGGGATATACCTTCGCTTTGAAAAGAACCTGTCCAAAAACACTATCGATGCCTATTTATCCGACTTGGAGGATTTTTCGGCATTTTGCGATAATACCCCGCCGGATACCGTAACCCGCGGACATATCTTTGAATTTATTATCAGTCATCACGAAAAGGGCATATCAAACAGGACGATTGCAAGGAAAATCAGCGCTATTAAGAGTTTTTATAAATTCCTGCTTTCAACGGAAAAAATCAAAGTCAACCCCGCCGATTTTATCGACAGCCCGCAATATATTAAAAAATTACCCGGTTTTCTTTCAATAGAGGAGGTGGAGACGTTAATCAATCTTGATACGGGAAGCCTGTCCGATATTCGCGATAGTTGCATAATCGAATTGCTTTACTCATCGGGGCTGAGGGTAAGCGAACTTTGCGCGCTCAAGCTCGGCAATATATATTTCGACAGGGGGTTTATACGGGTGATAGGCAAGGGTTCAAAAGAAAGACTTGTTCCAATCGGGAAACGCGCGTTGCAAAAAATTACCGCATATATTCCTTTGCGTAAGGAAGAATTGTCCGGCAAGAAAAACACCGATATACTTTTCATATCGCGACTTGCGAAACCAATGTCCCGCGTTGCCGTATGGAACGTGATAAAAAAGCGCGCCCGTCTTGCGTATATAGACAAGGAGATAAGCCCCCACACCTTGCGACATTCCTTTGCAACCCATCTGATTACGCGGGGCGCCGACCTTCGCGCAGTTCAGTCTATGCTCGGTCATTCCGATATTTCCACAACCCAGATTTACACGCATGTTTCATCAAGCCTGCTTAAGTCAACTCACAAAAAACATCACCCCCTTGAAACGGAGGGGGAATAAATTAATTTATCGCTTCTAACTGATAATGCCCTGAATATATTTTTGGGTCAGTTCTTCGCGGGGATTTTCCAAAACCTGCGATGCGGGACCGAATTCGACTAATTCACCGAGGTAGATAAATCCCACGTAATCGGCGATACGTCGTGCCTGACGCAATCCGTGCGTAACTACTATGATGGAGTAGTCTTTTTTAAGTTCAATCAGCTTTGTTTCTATAAATTTGCTTGACAGCGGGTCTAAAGATGCGGTGGGTTCATCGCCCATTATTATTTCGGGTTCAACCGCCAACCCTCTTGCCATACAGAGACGCTGTTGCTGACCTAATGATAGTTTTGAGGCGGGAGTGCGCAGACGGTTTTTGACCTCTTGCCAAAGGTTGACCGCCTGAAGGTATTTTCGCACGATTTTTCTCAGTTCTCTCCTGTTTTTTATGCCGTGTATGCGGGGTCCGTAAGCTACGTTGTCAAAAATCGACATAGGTAAAGGGAATGGCTTTTGTAAAAGCAACCCCATTTTTTTACGGATTCTGCTTATATCAATGCTTTTCGCGAATATATTTTCGTTGTCCACTAAGACCTCGCCGCTGACCTTAACCCCCTCGTCCAAGTCGATTAAGCGGTTGAAAACCTTCAGCAAAGTGGATTTACCGCATCCCGAAGGTCCTATAATTACCGTAATTTTCTTATCGGGGATGGCAAGGGTGATATTTTTTAAAACGTGATGGTCTTCGTAGTAAACGTTAAGATTATTCGTTTTTATATGGGGTTCGTATTCCATTTAACTCTCCTATTTTAATATATTCTTTGAAAATATTTTGTTTATAAGTCTTACGAGAATATTAATAATCAAAATCATAGCGGTAAGAATAAAAGCGGCGGCATAAGCGCGTTCCTTAACCTGTTCAAGCGGGCTGTGGTACTGAAAAAATATTGCGAGAGGAAGCGTTGCCGCGGGACTTGTCAATGACTGGGGGATATTATCGGTGAATCCTGCGGTAAACAGGACTGCCGCGGCATTCCCGATACCCCTGCCGAATGCAATAATTACCGCAGTGCAGATACCGGGCAAACTTTGCTTGAGGATTACTTTAACCGCGGTCTCAAGTTTATTTGCGCCCAAAGTGTATGATGCGATAGACAATTCCGGGGGAACATTCTTGATTACCTCATCTATGGAGCGGCTTAGTATCGGGAGTATAACTATTGCAATAATTATTATTCCCGCAAGTAGAGACGGCCGCATCCCCAGAAACAACATCAGCGCAAAACCGAATGCCCCATATACGATAGCCGGCACTCCCCACAATACGTCAAAACAAAATCTTGTGAAGTTTAAAATAAAAGAATTTTTCTTGGCGTAGATATTTATATACAGCACAACGGGAAGACTTACTGCAACCGATAAAATAACCGCCCCTATACCGAGATAGAGCGAACCGAGTATGGCGTTTAAAACTCCTCCCTCACCGCCGAGGTAGTATCCGCCTTTCGGGACCTGGGTTATCATCTCAAGATTTATCGAAGGAAGTCCTTTGACAATAATAGTTCCCAATATTAAAACCAATACTCCGCAAATAATCACCGAAGATACAATCATTAATATCTCGAAAAATTTTTCTTCGATTATCCGAAAATTCATTAAGCGCTCCTCTTTTCAATCTTCATTAATATAAAACGGGAAACTATATTAAAAATCAGCACAATAAGAAGCAGAACCAAAGATGCGAACATCAACGAGGATTCCACTAACGGAACGGACATCATTTCGCTGTAACTGTTTGCGATTAGAGCGGGCAGGGGATAAACGGGGTCAAAAATATTTTCGGGAATTTTAGCCACGTTGCCCGCAACCATCAGGACAGCCATAGTCTCCCCGAAAGCGCGCGAGATAGCAAGGACAATTCCGGCAACAATTCCGGAAAGCCCTTTACGGAAAACCAATGTTTTAACCGCCTGCCACTTTGTCGCGCCCAGCGTTAAAGCTACCTCCCTGATTTCCCGCGGGATTGATTTTAATACCTCAATCGTGATATTGATTATAACCGGGGATACCATAATGGCAAGAACAATTCCTCCCGCTAAAAGCGAGTAACCTCGTGAGGAAACCCCGAAAGCCGGGGCAAGGGTATTCCTTATCCAAGGGACAATCATAAGGATTCCCCATAACCCGTAAATAACCGAGGGGATACCAGCCAATAAGTCGATTATGGGACGAAAAAAGCTCTGGAATCTTTTGTGGGCGTATTCCGATAGAAAAATTCCCGTAAGCAGACAAACGGGAACTGCGATTAGAATAGCGATACCCGTAACTGAAAAAGTCCCTATAATGAAAGAAAATAGCCCGAATTCGCCCTGATTCGGTTTCCAGACGGTTGAAAACAAAAGTTCCCCGATAGGTTTTGTTGCTAAAACGCTTCGTGATTTTAAAAAAAGCCCCAATATAATCAGAAACAGGATTAACCATACGAAACCCGTAAGAAAAATAAAAAGGTATTTAAAGGAACTTTCTTTAAACCTGCGTATGGCGAGATTATTCTTTTTCCTTGCCATCAAACAAATCCTTAGAGAGCTTTTTTAAATTTTCACGGCTTTTTTGACGGGGAATTTCGACATACCCCGCCTCGGCGACAAATTTTTTCCCGTCGGTAAGAACCCACTTGAGGAAGTCAATCACCGCCTTTTTTTCGGGCTTACCCATAGAAACCAAATAAAGGTCGCGAGCCGGAGGTGAAGGATAACGCCCGTCTTTAATAGCCTTTGTTAAATCATAAAGACTTGAATAGAAATCTTCGTTCGGGTCGATTTTCCCGTTGCCGTTGACATCAAGCGGGACGGGAACAATACCCGGATGAGGTTTTTGTGTATGTATGTCGTAAACGTAGTTGATATTGTTATACCCGATACCGTTTATATCCTGCCCGACAGCTTCAAGAAGTCCCGGGTCGCCGAAAACGCCGATACCCTTCAAATCCTCCTGGGTTTTATCCAAGTATTTTGCCCAAGTGTCGGCAGCCCCGCAAGCATCGGCGCGGGTATAAACGTTGATTTTATCCTTGATGCCGTCATCCCCTGCAACCTTGCCCCAATCGGTAATCTCCTCGGTAATAAAAATTTTGTATAGCGTATCGCGGCCGATACCCTGCTTGAGTAATTTATCCATTACGGGGTTTGAAGCGTTTACGGTAGCCACAACGGCATCATGCGCAACGGCAATCCACCATAAGCCCTGTTTCGCCTCGGATTCCCTTATCTCACGTGAAATCATAGCGAGGTCAACCATCCCCGCCATAACGTCAGCCATACCCTTCCCGGCGCCGCCTCCGGTTATTTCAAAAGTTATATCGGGGTTTTCTTTTTTGTATTCCTCGCTCCATCTTATAACCATAGGGTAAAGCGCGAACGCACCGGATATTGTAACGGTGTTGTCATCGGCACCGCTTCCCCCGTTATCGCATCCCATAACGGATAAACCAAGAACTAAAATAATGGAAAATATTTTGATTCTATTCATTTTTTTATCTCCTTTGATAGATTTTACATAAAACATTTAAGCCACAGTCCGGTATGAAACAGGCAATTCTAACAAAGGAGACGGATTGATTTGGAAAACGGTTCGTTTTTGCAGATATGTTCTTCTATTATTAAATACAGAAGAGAAGATTCGTTTTTTTGATGAGGTTTTAGAATATGGCGAAGCCGCCTTCTGAAACGGATAATTCTTCGGGCGTTGAAAAACCTGCGGATTCTTACAGCGGAGCATTGAACAACCTGACGCGCCCTTATGGGGAAAAACAGGACAAAGAAAAGTACCATTCTGTTATTCGTCAATGAGTTTGAAATCAAGCGAAAAAAGAACTCGCTTTTCATCAGCATAAACCACCCCCGCAGGAGTATAATCAAAAATAATAAAGTAGTTTACCAAAGTTTTCGGAATAAAGCAAAAAAAGGGCGGTTAAAATTTAGCTTATACTCTCGCATACCGCGGCGGTCATTCCCTCGTAGATATTATAGTCGCAGTTTTGCAGGCTGTCTTTGACGGATATAGTCTTTACTTCCGACAGGTTAATTATCGCAATATCGGCATCGCTTCCCACGGCGATAACTCCTTTACGGGGGTAAATCGAGAAAATCCGTGAGACGTTATCCGAGACAAGCGCGACAAACCGTTCGGGAGTGATACGTCCCGTTTTTACGCCGTAGTTGTAAATCAGCCCGACCCTGTGTTCAACCCCGCCGACACCGTTGGGAATTAGGGTGAAGTTGTTGCGTCCGGTTTCGCGGTCTTTTCGCATAAACGGGCAATGGTCGGTAGCGATAGTATCGACAGTGCTGTCCTCAATCCCCCGCCATAACGCTTCAACGTCGCTTTTATCCCTCAGCGGCGGACTCATCATAAAGTCCGCGCCGCGTTCCCAAATATCATCGTAGCGCGATTTATCGAAAAACAGATGATGAGGGCAAACCTCGGCGTAAACCGTTTGCCCCTCACGGCGCGCTTTGCGGATTAAGTCAAGCCCGTCTGCGGTGGAGCAATGGACTATATATATCGGGCAGTCGGTAAGTTTCGCAAGTGTGATAATACGGTTAATTGCCTCGGCTTCAAGTTCCGGCGGACGGGACAGGGGATGGTATTTCGGGGCGGTTTTCCCATCGCGAATGAACTTTTCACGAAGGTAGCTTACCGCATCTCCGTTCTCGCAATGGGCTATAATAATTCCTCCGGCCGATGCCACCGCATCCATCGCGCGGATAAGTGTTGCATCATCTATACCGATAGTCTCCTTATACGCAAGATAGACCTTGAAAGACACGGCACCCCGCTTAACGCATTCCTTTACTTCATCGGCGGTAGTCTTATCCCACGAGACTATACTTATATGCAGGAACACGTTGCAAACCGCCTTCCGTGTGAGAGCGAGACGCTCCTCGTAAGCCGCGATAAGACTTTGCCCTCGTGAGGGCGTTACAAAATCTATAATCGAGGTTGTTGCGCCGGCGAGCGCCGCCCGGCTTCCGCTTAGAAAATCATCCGATGAGACCATCCCTCCCGATACGGGGAGTTCCATGTGGGTGTGAGGGTCTATGCCGCCGGGAATAACAAGCCTGTTTGATGCATCGACTATACGGGTGTTGTCGGACTGCGCGGATAAATCTTTTCCTATATGGGAGATTTTACCGTTTTCCACAAGAATATCGCTCTCAAAAGATTTGTCCGCGTTTACTACAAGACCGTTTTTAATAAGAATATTATCCATAAAAAAACTCCTGCTTAAATCGGGATACCGAACTTATCCTTGAACGCAATATCGGCTAAGGGCTTTCTTTCGGGACGGGACTTTTCCGCCTCACGTTGAAAGTCGCTTAGTATCGGCTTGATTTCCTCGCTGTGCTTTCCGCCGATTAGCAAGGTAATAAGCATCATATCCTCGGGGATACCTAAGGTTTCCTTAGCCTTATGCGGGTCATACCCCGCTATCGGATGAAGAACAAGCCCAAGCTCCGTTGCTTTAAGAAGCATCACCCCGACAGCCATCCCCGTATCAAAAAGATAATACTCGCGCTCCCTGATAACGCAGTCATCCTCTTTTTTAGCGCACACCGCTATAACCATAGATGCGTTGGTTGCCCACTCATTACCTTTGGACAGGGTTTCAAACATCCTGCCGAGCATATCCCTGTCGGTAACGAACACAAAGCGCCACGGCTGGTTGTTATAACAAGAGGGGAAAAGCGAGGCGCTTTCGGCAAGCTCGCGGATTATACTGTCGGGGATTTCGACCTTATCCAATGAACGGTAAGACCTTCTTTCGATAATAGCCTGATTTAATTCCATACTTCGCTCCTTATTATGGATTTTACGGGATATTTACGTTAGTCGCAAACCCGCGATATAAGACTTTAATCACGGCGGATGATTCCCCGTTAAGATTAACCTCGCCGCTTTTACTAACCGTTACGGCAGATTCTCCGACAACCGAGTATTCCGCCTCGCGGAAAAGCGAGTAACGCAACCCGTTGTCGAAATACGCTACGGGGTTGATTACCCATTTTATATTGTCGTATGGGTATTGCAGACGTTGAGCTTTCACCTCGATTTTTTCCATACGGTTTGCGGGCTTGCCCTTGAAGAAAATCAACGGCAAATCCACACGTGCCGCCCAGTCCGTTTCGTTATGGTTTCCGCGAAAGACCTCGTAATAGGCAAAGTTTTCGCCGTAGCGGTAATTATTTTCCGTCATAATATCCGAAAACTTCCGCGCAAGCTCGACATAGTTGAAGTTATGGATTCCATATTCAGCCGTGCCGGTATCTACCCAGATTTTTATATCCTGACGTTTCAATTTTTTTGTATCGTCCAATATCCAAGGGGCGTAAGGCGATACCATACCCGCGAATGAGAAAATCTCCGGGTACTCCTTAACCATCCAGAACGACATAAGCCCTCCGAGCGATGAACCCATTACGGCGCGGTCTTCACGTTTGGACGAGATACGGTATTTGCTTTCGACATAGGGCAGGATAGTATCGACTATATATTGCGCGTATTCCTTGCCCTCGCTTCGGCTTGCTATTCCCGCAGGTATTCTATACGGAATATACTCCGCCATACGACGGTCGCCCGCGTGAGGGATTCCCACCACGATAACCTCCTCAAGTTTGCCCTCCGATACGAGACGGTCAATAGCCAAGTCCACCCTCCACGATACGGAACTTCCCGTTCCCGTTGAGAACAGGTTTTGCCCGTCGTGCATATATATCACGGGGTATTTTTTATCGGTGTTATGATAGCTGTCGGGGAGATAGATATACAGGTTACGGGGCGTATCGATACGGAAAATTGCGACCTTGTCGATAACTACGTTTTTATGTAATGCACTTGCGCGGATAGTTTTACCCTTGCTTCGGTTGCCGTCTTTTGACACGAGACGCACTCTTGCGATGATATCGGCGAGCGGGGGAACTTCAAGCGTAGCCTCCGTTGTGTCGGGGGATAGTCTTTGTGCGACTACAAACCCCGTGCTTTGACCGATACGGTTATATCGCAGGGAAATTTGTATTTCATCAACATTATTGATGTCCTCCAATTTCCACGTAAGTTTGATTTTCCCGATATCGGGTGTTGCCGTAAGGTTTGAAATCTCCTTTTCAAATACAGGACGTTTCACCGTTTCTTTTACATCCTTTTGCGTATCGCAGGCGATAATCAGTGTTGCGACAGATAACGCGGCAAATATGCCGAAAAATGCTTTGTGCATAGTTTTTACCTCCGGATATACGGTCATCTTGATAAGTCCCTCACCAATTTGTAAGCACATAAGAATTAGCCCGCAAATTGATGCGGGGTTCGGCACTCGGCAACCGGTTGGTTATCTCGATACTTTTCGCTTCGCGAAAAACTCGATAACCGGTTTGTTACCTATGAAGTCTTTTCTTAAACCACCCGGTCATCGAGCGCCGTCCTGAGCGCAGTCGAAGGATAGCCGGCAGGCGAGTATCAAGATGACCGCTTTCGTAACTAGTTGGTTGCCTCGATACACCTCGCTTTGCTCGGCACTCGGCAACCGAATCATTACCTAAAAGTCTTTTCTTAAACCACCCGGTCATCGAGTTGTCCCGATGGGACGGAGGGACAGTATCGAGATGACCGAACTTTTTGTGCATCCTCTATGGGACACATTATTTTATTCCTGCAGGGATAAAAACACAAATTACGCGAGGGTTAATCGTTCCATTTAGCGAGGTTTGATGTTATAAACTCGATTGTTTGATGATGCTGTTCGGTGCCTGTGCCTGTTATTTCGATTGGCTTGCCGAATTTTATATGAATAGTCTTTTCGGGAGAGAGTTTGCCGAGAGGGCGGAAAAGTTTTCCGTTACCCCAGAAATCGGTTTTAAGCGCAGCGGGAAGGATTTTGACACCGGCTTTGCGGGCAAGTTTTACACCGAGGCTGTTAAACTTTTCGGGGATAAAGGATTCGCTTCGGGTGCTTTGAGGAAAAATCACTACCGAGCGCCCCTTTTTTAGAAGTTCGCTTCCCTGCTCAAGGACTAATGTTAAATCCTCGCGGGGATTTTCACGTTTGACCGCGACAGGCTCGGTAGCCCTCATCACGGGACCCACTATCTTTCCGCGCAGAAGCGACTCTTTCATCACGAAACTTATGGGCATTACCGAACGGATTATCCCGGGATATATCATAGTCTCCAACGTGCTCATATGATTTGATACAATTACGACTGCATTGCCCGCCGTGTTGCGAAGGTTATCAAGTCCTTCAATATGAAAACGTCCGCCGAATTTTTCTATAAGATTGAATATCCATATTGAGCATTTAACCCAGTTTTCGCCGTCATAATCGCCTTTAATAGCGAGACTTCGCGACTTGATAGTAATGGCGAGATAGCCGATATAAAAACGCAGACACATCCCGAAAGAGGTTAGGGGTTTATACTTGCGTGCGCTTTCGGGAGTGATATATGTGTTGCCTTTGAACGGAGTTTGCATTATGTTATCCTTGTGTTTCTTCAAGATACTTACCGGCAAAATCAGCGCCGACAGCGCCGTCTCCTACCGCGGTTGATACCTGACGCAAAACTTTTACCCTGCAATCACCCACGGCAAAAAGTCCCTCAATATTGGTTTTCATCTCAGATTCCGTGATAATAAAGCCGTTGTCGTCCTTTTTGACATCGGGAAAAGCCGAGGTGTTGGGTGTCCCCCCGATATATATAAACATCCCGTTGACCTCAAGATTGGATATATTGCTCGTTTTGACGTTTTTTATATCTAAAGATTGTAAGGCGTCCTTTCCGTTTACTTTATCGACAACGCTGTCCCATACAATTTCGATTTTCGGATTATTGAAAGCGCGTTCCTGAAGGACTTTTGTCGCCCGAAGCGCATCGCGCCGATGGATAATATAGACTTTTTCGGCAAACCGCGTAAGGAAAATCGCCTCCTCGACAGCACCGTCCCCGCCGCCGATAACCGCCACGGTTTTACCGCGATAGAAAGCCCCGTCGCAGGTAGCGCAGAATGATATGCCCCTGCCGATAAAACCATCCTCGCCGGGAACGCCGAGCTTTTTTGGGCTTACCCCCGTAGCGATAATCACCGAGCGTGCGGTTATGGTTTTGTAGGGTGTCTTTATCTCGAAAATTCCGTCGGGGTTTTTGGCGACATTTCCGACAGTGTCGAACTCAAACTTCGCACCGAAATGCTCCGCCTGTTCCTGCATCCTGCTTGCCAATTCATACCCGTTGATACCATTGGGGAATCCCGGGTAATTTTCGATTAGGTCGGTGAGAGCGCACTGCCCGCCCGCTCCCATCTTTTCGATAACGGCAGTTTTCCATCCTCCGCGTGATGTGTAAATTGCGGCGGTAAGCCCCGCGGGACCCGCGCCGATTATTGCTATATCGTAATCAGCCATATTAAACTCCTATACATTAACCGACTTCGCGCTGTAAATCTTTAACCTTGTCGGTTTTTTCCCATGCAAATTCTTTTCTCCCGAAATGCCCGTAAGCGGCGGTTTTCTCATATATAGGTTTTTTCAAGTCGAGAGTTTTAATAATACCCGCCGGGGTAAGGTCGAAAACTTTTTCCACGGCATCTTCGATTTTTTCTTCGGGGATTGTTGATGTTCCGAACGTGTCAACCATTATGGAAACGGGGAACGGCACGCCGATAGCATAAGCAAGTTGCACCTCGCAACGGTCGCAGAACCCGGCACTGACTATATTTTTTGCAACATAGCGCGCAATATAAGCCGCCGAACGGTCAACTTTGGATGGGTCTTTCCCGCTGAAAGCGCCTCCTCCGTGCCTGCCCATACCTCCGTAAGTATCTACTATTATCTTGCGTCCGGTAAGTCCCGAATCGCCGTGAGGACCACCCGTTACAAACCGTCCCGTTGGATTAATAAAATATTTGGTTTTATCATCAAGGAAGCCCGTTTTATCAAGCACCGGTTTGATAATTTTTTCTATGATTTCAGTTTTGATTACTTCATAGGAAACGTCTTCGTCATGCTGATGAGACAGGACAACGGTGTCGATATGGGTAGGAACGTATCCCTCATAATGAACGGTAACCTGACTTTTGGAATCGGGACGAAGCCAGGTGATTAAACCGTTTTTCCTGAGTTCCGAAGCATATTTAAGTAATTTATGTGCAAGCATAATGGGGGCGGGCATAAGTTCCGGAGTTTCGTTGCAGGCGTATCCGAACATCATACCTTGGTCGCCTGCGCCCTGTTCCGTGAAAAGTCCTATTCCCGTAGATACCCCCTGCGATATATCCGCGGATTGCCCATGCAAAGTGTTTAGAATCGCCATAGATTTATAGTCAAGTCCGCATTCGGGACGGTCGTAACCGATACGCTTTACAACCCCCCTGACCAATTCCTGTATATCAAAATGGGTTTGAGAGGTAACCTCTCCTCCTATTAAAACCATTCCCGTTGTGGCAAAACATTCGCAAGCCACGCGGGATTCCGGGTCTTTGGATATATGGGCATCTAATATAGCATCAGAGATTTGGTCGCATATTTTATCGGGATGTCCCTCGCTTACCGATTCCGATGTGAAAAGATATTTGCGTTCAGACATTTCTCTCTCCTTAATGTAAATTGAATTAATATTTTATTATAAAACGATATAAATATCAAGTGTTCGAATTGCTTTATAATTAATCTACTTGAAAACGATACGTTGCGTCAAAATAAAAATCTATTCAAAATATTCTTCAACAAGAAAGATGTTGGAGGATAAAGATGGGGATGACAATGAGAGAGAGAA
>Ga0334898_1001174_pt1 | contig 31797 bp, 19 predicted proteins | sample GraSluR3_MG_10_FD_207228 | JGI IMG/M metagenome (GOLD analysis project Ga0334898, IMG submission 207228) | Sludge microbial communities from methane-producing bioreactor in Wageningen University, Netherlands - Granular Sludge_3_08-R3 | ecosystem: Engineered > Bioreactor > Anaerobic >... | reverse complement strand
TCCTACACCTTCCGGTACGACTATTACTTCATGATGGGAGACAATCGCCACAACTCAGCCGACTCAAGGGTGTGGGGTTTCGTCCCCGAGGATCATATCGTGGGGAAGCCGATGCTTATCTGGCTCTCACTGGAGAAAGACAAAGGATGGTTCAACGGAAAGATCCGATGGAACAGGCTGTTTCGCAGCGCACGGGTACCGGCTTGAGCAACGAAGTGGCACAACAAACAGTGCTGCTCTCCTCCTGCTACCTGGCCCCCATAGATTATTATGCGCTACTGGACAGGTCTGGCTATGCAACAATTGAGATCGGCAACAACTATCAGAAACAGACCTACCAAAACCGTTGCCATATTGCGGGTGCCAACGGGATGCTTACACTCAGCATCCCGGTGATGAAACCTGCAAAAGAGGAGGCCACCATGCGTGATATCCGCATCGCTGATCACGGCAACTGGCAACACCTCCACTGGAACGCCATCGTATCGGCATATCGCTCCACCCCCTTCTTTCAATACTACGAGGATGAGTTCCGCCCTCTCTACGAGAAAAAAAAACGATATCTGCATGATTTCAACGAGGAACTGCGTCTGCTGGTCTGTCGGCTGATTGGTATTGAAACAGAAGCAATCATCACTGATAGTTATACGACTGATTCCCCGACCGGCATTTTTGATAGCAGGGAGATCATCCATCCGAAAAGAAGTTCTCCTTTCCAGACACCACGTTACTATCAGGTGTTTGCCAACAAGAATGGTTTCATTCCCGGCCTTAGCATCATTGACCTTCTTTTCAATATGGGGAATGAATCCGGGCTAATACTCAGGCAGGTTGGGAGGTTAGGCAGTTAGTGGGTTAGTGGGTTAGTAAGTTAGTGGGTTAGTGGGTTAGTAGGTTAGTAAGTTAGTAGGTTAGTAAGTTAGTAGGTTAGTGGGTTAGTAGGTTAGTAGGTTAGTAGGTTAGTAGGTTAGTAGGTTAGTAAGTTAGTAGGTTGGCGCCCCGGACACGGTTTGTGATTTTCAGTCCATGGAGGCTGTATGACCGAACCTTTTTCCCTATCTTTGCAGATTGTAAAAACAACCGTTCACAACAGCCTCTCTGCATTCGGATCTTCCCAATGTAATGACTGTTGGAAACAGATAAAGAGATCAAACCAGATGCAACAGAAACCGAGAGTACGTTTTGCGCCCAGCCCCACCGGACCGCTCCACATCGGAGGTGTACGAACCGCCCTGTATAATTACCTGTTCGCACGTCAACAGGGAGGAGCCTGTATCCTTCGGATTGAAGACACCGATTCCACTCGTTTTGTGCCGGGTGCTGAGGATTATATCCAGGAGACTTTCGACTGGTTGGGACTCCCCTTCGATGAGAGCCCACGACTGGGAGGCCCATACGGACCCTACAAACAATCACAACGCAAGGAGATATACAAGGAGCATGTGCACCGCCTGTTGGAAAACGGGACAGCCTACATTGCCTTCGACACACCCGAAGAGCTGGAAGCGCAACGTACTGAGAAGATTAATTTCCAGTACGACGCCTCCACACGGATGGGGATGCGCAACAGCCTCACACTGGGCAGAGAGGAAACCGACAGGCTGATTCAAGCCAAAACACAGTATGTGGTACGCATCAAGATTGAACCGGGTCATGATATCATCGTAGACGACCTTATTCGCGGCAAGGTGGTGATCCACTCATCGGTACTCGACGACAAGGTGATTTACAAATCGGCAGATGAGCTACCCACCTATCACCTGGCAAATGTGGTAGATGATCATCTGATGGAGATCACTCATGTAATCCGTGGTGAGGAATGGCTACCCTCTGCACCGCTTCATGTTTGGCTTTATCAGAGCTTAGGGTGGGCGGAGAGCATGCCTCAGTTTGCACATCTCCCGTTACTCCTCAAACCGGAAGGGAATGGTAAGTTGAGCAAACGCGACGGCGACCGCCTCGGCTTCCCGGTCTTTCCACTTGAGTGGCGTGATCCACTCAGCGGTGAATGTTCATCAGGTTACCGTGAGAGCGGCTATCTGCCCGAAGCGGTGATCAACTTCCTGGCTTTTCTGGGGTGGAACCCCGGAACGGAACAGGAGCTCTTCTCACTGGAGGAACTGATCACCGCCTTCTCCTTTGAACGATGCAGCAAAAGCGGTGCACGCTTCGACCTGGAGAAAGCCAAATGGTTCAACCACCATTATATTCTCAGCACACCCGACAGTGTGCTGGCCGACATTTTCATGGAGGAGTTGCGCAGGAAAGAGATCGATGCACCCGGTGAGTATGTCACCCGGGTAGTGGCACTGGTGAAGGAACGCATTCGCTTCACATATGAGCTGTGGGATCAAACCTCCTACTTCTTCGAAGCGCCTGTGAGCTATGAAGAGAAGACGGTGCGCAAACGGTGGAAGGAGGAGACACCCGCTCAGATGAAGGAGCTGGCATCACTGCTGGATGCATTGGATGACTTCTCGGCTACCTCGCAGGAACAATCGGTGATGGCATGGATAGAGCACAACGGATACCATACCGGGAATGTGATGAACGCCTTCCGGTTGGCGGTGGTGGGTGCCGGCAAGGGACCCCACATGTTCCAAATCACGGAGCTCCTGGGAAAAAAGGAGACGATCAGCCGGTTGTACCAGGCTGTGGAAAGCATTGCATAACTAACGGGAACCACAAACCAATACACATGATGGAGATCGATTTTGTAATTACCTGGGTCGATATGGACGATCCCAAGTGGAAAGCCGATTTTGCCACCTGGTCAGGAAGCATTGACAACAGTCGTAATGAGGTTTCAGAAGCTCGTTTCAGGGATTATGGCTTCCTGAAATACTGGTTCAGGGGGGTGGAAAAGTTTGCCCCCTGGGTCCGCAAGATTCACTTTGTCACCTGTGGCCAGAAACCGGAATGGCTTAACGCTGACCACCCCAAGCTGTCACTGGTGAACCATTCAGACTATATTCCACAGCACTACCTTCCGGTTTTCAACTCTTCACTCATCGAAATCTACCTGCATAAGATCCCGGACCTGGCGGAACAGTTTGTCTATTTCAACGACGACTTCTTCATCATCAACCATCTGCCACAGGAACGTTTCTTCACCAACGGTGTACCAAACGACATCGCGGCCTTTCGCTACAATTCGGGCATGGGATTATGGTCAAAGTGCCTGAAGAATAACATACGGATCATCAACGAACGGTTCGATAAACAGGAGATCTTACGGCGTGACCATGAGAAATGGTTTCATCCCTCATATGGAAAGAAAAGCAGGCTTTCCCGCCTGTTAAAACCCCATAACAAATTTGTCACTCTCATCACACCTCACAACGCGCAACCCTACCTCAAAACGACCTTTGACGAGGTGTGGGAGTATGCGGGCGATAAACTGACGAAGGCTTCAGAGAACCGCTTCCGCAGCCCTGAAGACTACACCCAGGAGCTGTTTCGCACCTGGCAGATCTGCCGTTCCAACTTCCATCCCTACAACACCTACAGCGACACCAGGATGTTCCCGTTGGTGCTCCGGTCGAAAAAGGCGATTCAGGCCATCTATGACCAGCACTACAAGCTGATCTGCCTGAACGACAATGCTCATATCCGCCATTATACAGAGGTGATGAGGGAGTTGGAGAAGGCGTTTCAATCTATCCTCCCGGAGAAATCCGCATTCGAACTGTAATGAACCCAGACAGACTGGTTGCTCGAAAGATGAGTGTGATCGGCAGGTTAAGGTGAGTATTGACCCGTCAATCAAACTATATCAAAAAATTTTCTCAAATGATGACTGATCAGGGAAGAGCTCTTTGAGAAAAGGCTCTATGGCAACACGATCTTCATCTCTGACACGCTGATTGTCGTTGAGACAGAACAGGTCCGGATCATATTTCTTCAACCGCTGCATGAATTTTAGTCGGTGGATGTTCAACCGCAGCGACTCTCTTTTGTTCACATATTTCAACACGGCCTTACCAGTCGCCAGCATGTAGTAGGAGAAAGCGGATCGATGGAGGTCCCCATACTGTCTCACATGGTTTTGCAAAGAAGACTTCACCCAATCACTGAAAACATTCTCCACCACAAAACGGTAGTCTTCTGTAACGAAAGCATCCACATTGTGATGGGGAATACCGGAGTATAAACGACCAAATCGTTGATGTACCGCTGCAGAACCCTCCAGAACCATTGTCATATACTGACCCAGTCGTCTTCGGAACAGCTTTTTTACCGGATAATGCCATCGCCCCAGTATCTTTCTTTTCAACCGTACGTAGGGTAATCCTTCCGGATTGAAAAAATAATCCGGTGAGAGACTTTTAGGGAAAAACATGTCATCATTCGCAAAAAGAAAACGATCTGCCAACCCGGGTATCTTATGGATAAAATACTCAATCACACTGGAATTGAAACAGGGGAGCGCTTCTGCTGGCATGATCTCACGGTGATCCACTAACCGGATCTTCGGATGATCTCTCTTCAACCAGTAAGGGGACTGATTGTCTGTCACAATAAAAATATTCCTTACCCAGGGAACATTACGTTCAACCGAACGAAGTGAATATCGCAATTCATCATTATTGGAATAACGGCCCTTGTTATTTGTCTCGGTATGCTCTGATACAATTCCTGTAACTTGATGCTTCTTCGCCAGCCACGCGGGATCACTGCCATCAACCCAAAGATAGACCAGATCAATCACAAAAGGTTGAACACTCTCTTCCATACTGTTATTTTGTGGTTTAGGCAGGTCACCTGATCCCTGTTGACCGGATTCCTACAGAATACAAAAGTAGTGAATTATTTCGAAATTGTGAAGAAACCGATCACCGGCACCTTGTTCACGAACCATGCAGGGAATGCTCTGTTGAACAAACTTTTCACCTTTTAGTTTGTTGTAAATAAATTGAACACTCTCAATCTTCTGAGGTATGCACGCAAACTCGTCAAACAAGAAAAAAATCAGGATCCGCACCCGGGTATTCGTCCCAATGGTCTTTGTCATCGCGGTGCTGCTCATCACCTACCTCTTCCCACGTCAGGGCAGCTTCAAATACTCCTTCAATGAAGGAAGACCCTGGCAGTATGGACTGCTTACAGCTCCATTCGATTTCCCCATCTACAAGACAGCAGAACAACTTCAAACAGAGCAGGACAGCATCCTGCAATATTACGAACCCTATTTCTTGATTGACAATGAGATACAAAAAAATGCGCTGGCCGATTTCGATGCGGATATGAACCTGAAAGAGAGACTGGCTGAATTGCCTCCGGCAACTAAACTATACATCCGCAAAAAGCTGCAGGATGTATATGAAAAGGGCATCATGCGTTCTGAGGATTATGACCGTATCACTGCTTCGGTTACGGGTGGATTACGTATCAGGGAAAAGAATATGGCGGCCTCCAGGAAGATCGAAACGTTCTACACTATCCGCTCCGCTTATGAAAAGGTACTGGACGATTTGCCACAGGAGATGGATGTAGAGATGGTCAAAGCAGCCGACATCAATGACTACATTCGGGAAAATATCATCTATGATGCTGCCACATCAGAAAAAGCAGAGAACGAATTCATACAGCAGGTAGATATCAGCCGCGGCATGGTACAACAAGGTCAGCGAATCATTGACCAGGGCGAGATTGTGAATGACCACACCTTTAACATCCTCTCATCCCTGAAGCGCGTCACAGAAGAACGCAGCGGCAGTGCGGCCAAAAACAACGGGATGGTGCTGGGACAGTTGATGCTGATCCTCCTGATGTTCGGATCATTTTACATGTACCTGCTGTTTTTTCGACCCAATGAGTATCGAAACCGCAAGCATGTGGTCTTCATGGTGTTGCTGGTAGTGATCTTCCTGTTACTCACAGCGGTCACGGTACGGTTCGAACTCTTCAGCGTCTATATCCTTCCCTACGCCATAGTGACCATCCTGATTCGCACCTTCATCGATTCGCGGACAGCTCTCTTTGCCAGCCTTATCACCGTTATCCTCAGCTCGCTGATGGTTCCCTACCCTTTTGAATTCATCGTGATTCAGATGTCAGTGGCGATGGTCTCCATTTTCATGCTGAAGGAACTCTCGGAACGGTCGCAGCTCATCAGAAGCTCCTTCTTCATCCTGCTCACCTACATCCTGGTGTACCTGGGTCTCACCCTCTACCAGGAGGGAAGCATAAAGGAAGCCAACTGGCTGATGTTGGTCTACTTCCTGATCAATTTCATCTTCATCATGTTCTCCTACACCCTGGTTTATCTGGTGGAACAGTCGTTTGGCTTCATCTCCGGGGTATCACTGGTGGAGCTCTCCAACATCAACAAACCGCTGTTGAAGGAGCTGTCGGAAAAGGCTCCCGGCACTTTCCAACACTCACTGCAGGTCTCCAACCTGGGGATGGCCGCCGCTGCGAAACTGGGTGCCAACGCTTCACTGATCCGTACGGGGGCACTTTACCACGATATCGGCAAAATGATGAATCCAGCCTTCTTCACCGAGAACCAGACGCCCGGCATGAACCCCCATGCAGGCCTTCCCTTTGAGGAGAGCGCCCGTATCATCATCAACCATGTGAAAGATGGGGTGAAGATTGCACAGAGGTATAACATTCCTCAGCAGATCATCGACTTCATCGAAACGCACCACGGTACCAGCATGCCCAAATATTTCTATATCTCCTGGAAAAATGCCAACCCCGGGAAGGAGGTCAACGAGGCCGATTTTCGCTACCCGGGTCCCAACCCCTTTACCCGTGAGGAGGCTATCATGATGATGGCCGATGCGGTGGAGGCATCCTCCCGCAGCCTTGCGGAATACAGTGAAGAGTCACTCCGCACCCTGGTGGACAAGATCATTGATGGACAGCTCCAGGATGGTTATTTCAAGTTGGCCCCCATCACCTTCAGGGATATCCAGACGGTGAAAGAAGTCTTTGTGGAGAAGCTGCAAACCATGTACCACTCCCGCATTACTTACCCGGAGCTTAAAACGCCGGCACCACAACACGCTGTGTCTGAGGAGGAGCATGGTGAGATACCGGACTACAGCGATGAAGAAACACTCCATCCCTGAGATGAGCTACTCCCACTCGATGGTTGCAGGGGGCTTTGAGGAGATGTCATAGACCACCCTGTTCACCCCCTTCACCCGGTTGATGATCTCGTTCGACACCTTGGCCAGAAAAGGATAAGGCAAATGAGCCCAGTCGGCTGTCATCGCATCGGTCGAGGTGACTGCCCGCAATGCGACCGTGTTCTCATAGGTACGTACATCACCCATCACTCCCACCGACTGTACCGGCAACAGGATCGCTCCCGCCTGCCATACCTTGTCATAGAGACCGGCACTTCGCAGGTTGCTGATAAAGATGTCATCTGCCTCCTGTGCCATGCGCACCTTCTCCGGCGTGATATCTCCCAGAATGCGGATACCAAGCCCCGGACCCGGAAATGGATGACGGTGGATCAGATGGGGCTGCATGCCCAGTTCCAGTCCGATGCGGCGCACCTCATCCTTGAAAAGCAGCTTCAGGGGTTCACACAGCTTCAGGTTCATCTTCTGCGGTAGTCCTCCCACGTTGTGGTGGCTCTTGATGGTAACACCCGTGATGGAGAGTGACTCAATGATATCGGGGTAAATGGTACCCTGTGCTAGCCATTTGATATTCTGCAGCTTGTGCGCTTCCCGGTCGAATGTATCAATAAAACCCTTGCCGATAATCTTTCTTTTCTGCTCCGGCTCAGTAACCCCCGCCAACCGATCATAGAATTGCTGTTTCGCATCCACACCAATCACGTTCAATCCCAGGTGCTCATAGTTTTGCAACACCGTCTCAAACTCATTCTTTCGCAACAGCCCGTGATCCACGAAGATACAGGTAAGGTTCCGGCCAATAGCCCTGTTGAGCAACACGGCAGTTACCGAGGAGTCAACTCCTCCCGAGAGTGCAAGGATCACCTTATCGTCTCCCAGCTGTTCACGTAACTCCTGAACCGTCGACTCGATAAAAGAAGCCGGTGTCCAGTCCTTCTTCACCCCACAAATGGTAAGAAAATTGTCGAGGATCTTCGTGCCCTGTTCGGTATGGAACACCTCGGGATGAAACTGCACACCCCAGGTCTGCTCCCCTTCAATCCGGTAGGCTGCCATCGCCACGTCCTCGGTGGAGGCAATCACCCTGAAGTGATCGGGGATACGAACAATGGTATCACCATGTGACATCCACACCTGACTCTCCTGTGTGATATTTCCCAAAAGAGGGTCTCCGCTTTCATTCACCCGCAAGTGTGCACGGCCATATTCCCTCGATCCATGGTTCCCCACCTCACCTCCGGAATTGGACGCCATCAACTGAGCCCCGTAGCAGATCCCCAGTACGGGATAACGTCCCCTGATGGCTTGCAGATCTGTTTTGAATGCATGCTCATCATTCACTGAAAAAGGGCTGCCCGAGAGGACCACCCCTTTCACCGACTCATCGCCGAAGGGAAACTTGTTGTAGGGAACGATCTCACAATAGGTGTTCAGCTCCCGGACGCGGCGGCCGATCAACTGGGTGGTCTGCGAGCCGAAATCGAGAATTACAATTTTTTCGTGCATAGGGTTGATTGTGTTGAGACGTTGCGTGAGCAGGTCTGTTCTGTTGATGAAGTTTTAGGTGACAAAGATACAAAAAGTATGAAAATAATTCCTCATCCGTAAAACTGTTTCAGCAACGAAACAGAAAAGAGTTCCATTGTCATTTCAATCTGTAATAGAGTAAATATTTATTGTTTTTCAATGTTTTTTTATTGTTATATAAATATTTATTCCTATTTTTGCAGCACTATTCTTTATTTAGTGATGAACAATGGAAAAGAGCAAATCCAATCGGAAATCGATCGCACTACTGTCTGTTCTGGCTGGCATAGCCTACCTCTACCTGATCAGCATCGATTTCATCAACAACTGGGACGCAGTCGCGAACAGTTTCATGCAGGGGTATCATGAATCTTCAAAAATCATGGATGAACAGATGCCGGATGAAACATTCTCCATGATGCTCAATGCAGAAGACCTCGACAACTACTACTGCGACTCACTCTACAATCTGAAAAATGACCACTATCTGCCTGCCAAGATTCAACTGATCGATGTACGGTATCATTTTGCGGATCAAACCGAATACCGTCAGACAATTGGTTACAGAACAACCATTCTCATCCTGGTATGTCTGTTCATTATCGGACTCATTGCGATCCCTTATTACTTTTACCGGATTATCGGGGCTTTTTACAAAGACCACATCTTTAACAGAGACAATGTACGACGACTAAAAATACTGGGCAACATACTGTTGGTGGTATATCTCTTACAGATCATTTTCGACCTTACCCTTTATTATTATAAGAAACTCCTGATTGATATACCCAATTATTCCCTCTCCATCTACCTCTCCGGAGCTGAATGGCTTTTTTTGGGCCTGATCACGCTACTCCTGGCTAACATCTTAAAGCGGTCAGTGGAATACAAGGAGGAACAGGATCTCACCATTTAAATGAATTGAGTATATGCCGATCATCGTAAACCTCGACGTGGAGATGGCAAAGAAAAAAATCTCCTTGAATGAACTCTCCGAACGGGTTGGGATCACTCCGGCGAACCTCTCCATCCTGAAGACCGGCAAAGCCAAGGCCATCCGTTTTAACACGCTGGAAGCCATCTGCAGGGAATTGAACTGCCAGCCGGGTGACATCCTGGCATGGGATGAAGAGGAAGAAGACACATCCATACATAACAAATGAATAAAAATTGACATCATGAAACATCTGGAACGTGCACTCGACGGACAAAACAGCTTCTGGAAATACCTGGCGATGACGCTTATTCTGTTTCTGGGGGTCTCCACCATCGGATCATTCCCTCTGATCATCACGATGATAGTGCATACAATCAAAAACGGAATACCGGACATCGTCTCCGGGAATATCACCGACCTGAGCAGCTACGGCATCACCGGCAACACAGGTTTTTTCCTGTTGTTGCTTACCTTTCTGCCAATGATTTTTGCATTCAAGTGGCTTGTCCGTCCATTTCACAAACGAACCATTACAGAAACCATCAACGGGAGAAACCACCTGCGAAAAGGACGTATCGGGATGGGAATGCTGGTTTGGGGCGCATTGATGAGCCTCACCCTGATCTACGGACTGATTGTCTCGCCGGAGAACTACCAGTTTCAGTTTCATTTAGGCCGCTTCCTGTTGTTGTTACTGATCACACTATCGATACTCCCTTTTCAAACCACCTTCGAAGAGCTCTTCTTCAGGGGCTACCTCTCCCAGGGTGTGGCTGCGGCCACCCGTAGCCGATGGGCGACTCTGATCATCATCTCACTGGCTTTCGGACTGATGCATGCTCTCAACCCCGAGGTGAAAGAGTTCGGTTTCTGGATCTCCATACCCAGTTACATACTGATGGGAGTTATTCTTGGAGCGGTATCCATTCTGGACGACGGCATCGAGCTGGCCATCGGCATTCATTTCATCAACAATGCCTTTATCGCACTCTTCACCACCCACAGCTCATCGGTCTTCCAGACCGACGCCCTCTTCAGGGTTAAGGAGATCGATCCCGTTGGGGAACTGATCTGGATGGGGGTCTTTGCAGTCGTGGTGATCCTGCTGCTGGGCAAAATCTACCACTGGGATTTTGCGATCTTCAAACAGAAGATAACGGTTACACCGCCTCCCCTTCCGGATCCATATACCTCCCCTGATGACAATTCGCAAGGAAAGTAACCCGATATAACGTTGGTATTTCTATTTTACTTATCTTTGAATGTAGAAACAACGAAAAATGAATCACAAACATCTCATATCCACTCTACTGATCAGCACTGCACTGTTTACCCTCAAGGGGCAGACACTCGATGATGCCAGAAGCTGGTACCTGGAAGGTCGATATGAAGAGGCGTTGCCACTCTTTCAACGTGCCTTCACGGATGATTCCACCCATGTGGCGTTGCATCAATGGCTTGGTGTCAGCCTGTTGAGAACTGGAAGAATTGTTGAAGCGGAGCGGTACCTCACCTATGCGGACAACAACAAGATCCCCGAGGCGTCATTATACCTGGGTGAGCTCTATAGCAAGCTCTACCGCTTTGAGGATGCTGAGAAGGCATTTGAAAAATATCAAAAAGCAAACCGTCGCAACGAAGAGGCACTCTCAAAGCTCGACCGTTTCCGGGAAGAGGCGGGTCAACTGCGACGGAGAGCTCTCCGCACCGAAGATGTGCAGATCATTGACAGCCTGGTACTGCCCAAAACGGAGTTCCTCAAAGCATATCAACTAAGTCGCTCATCCGGCACACTCCTCCCCCTGCATGCCTTTTTCAAGGAGGTGATGACAGGAAACGAGACACTGTACCTCAATGAGAAAGGAGACAAGGTATACTACTCGAAGGAGAGCAAAGAGACAGGTCATGACCTTTATGCAATGGACAAGTTACTCGACCACTTCGGCAATGAACAGAGATTGCCGGAGACCATTAACGGAGAGGGCCACCAGGCATTCCCCTTTGTCATGAGTGACGGATTGACCATTTACTTTGCCTCCACCGGACATCAGTCGCTGGGTGGTTACGATCTGTTCGTGACACGCTTGAACCTGTCTACAGACAACTACCTTACACCCAACCAGCTAAACATGCCGTTCAACTCCCCCTTCAATGACTATATGATGGTGCTGGATGAAGAAAAGGGCATCGGCTGGTTTGCATCTGACCGGCTTCAGGCATCCGACTCACTCTGCATCTATACCTTTGTCCCCAATCCACAGGTGACCCTGGTGGAGAGTGATAACCCGGAGTATCTCTTTCGCAGGGCATCTATCTCCTCCATTGCCGATAGCTGGCGTGAGGGTGTTGACTATCTCTCTCTCCGCCGTACTGCACAACAGTTCAGAAGCAACGAGGAGGCCACCACGACCGATTTCGAATTCATTATCAATGATGAGAGGGTGTACCACCAGCTGGATGATTTCACCAACAGCCATGCCCGTGCCCTTTTCTCACAAGCGTTGGGACTGGAAAAGCAGCTTATGGAACTGAACAGTGAACTGGCGGACAAAAGAGAACGAATTGCTACCGGGGAGAGCACAGAGGGTACACTTAGCGCATCGGTGCTGGAGCTGGAGAAGGAGAGCGGAATCTTACACCGGCAGATCAAAAAATTGAAGACAGAAGCCCGCAACGAAGAAATCAGACAAACACCACTTTAAAGTAACCAAATATGACGTTTGAACTCATTATTGTTGCAGTACTGATCCTGTTGGGCATACTCTTCATGCTTGCGGAGATCTTCTTGTTGCCCGGGATCACTGTTGCCGGAATCGCAGGTGCGATCTTCCTGATCGGAGGAATCGCATATGCCTATATCTTTGTCGGGAGCACCGCCGGCAACATCAGCCTGGTAGCAGCAGCAATTGCGATGGGAGGCTCATTCTTCTGGCTCCTGAAGTCAAAATCACTTCGCAAGATCTCGCTTGAGACTAACATAGAGAGCAAGGTCGACAATTCCGACCTGGGTAAGATCAACAGGGGTGACACCGGTGTAGCCCTTTCAAGGTTGAACCCCACAGGGAAGGTAATGGTGAATGATCTGACGGTTGAAGGAAAATCATTCAATGGTGAGTTTATAGACGAAGATGAAGCGGTTGAGGTGGTACGGATCGATACTTACCAGATACAAGTGAGACGGAAAGGAGCTGCCGCTATCGACCCTGAATAAAAAAGACAAATAGACAAACACAAAAATACAACACTCAAAAAAAAAAGTAGTATGGCTTTATCATTTCCTTTAATTATCACAATTGCCGTCATCATCATCTTTTTGATGATATTCTTTCACTATGTTCCTTTTTTCCTGTGGATCAACGCCCTGTCGGCAGGCGTACGCATCTCACTGGTCCAGCTTTTTCTGATGCGGCTGCGCCGTGTACCGCCACACACCATCGTCTATGCGATGATTGAAGCCCATAAGGCAGGGTTGAAGGATGTCACCCGAGACAACCTCGAAGCGCATTACCTTGCCGGTGGAAATGTAGAGAAGGTAGTTCATGCACTGGTTTCAGCCTCAAAGGCCAATATTGACCTGCCCTTCCAGATGGCTACTGCCATCGACCTGGCTGGCCGTGATGTACTTACAGCCGTTCAGATGTCGGTAAACCCGAAGGTGATCGACACACCACCGGTGACGGCTGTAGCCATCGACGGAATCCAGTTGATTGCCAAAGCACGTGTAACCGTAAGGGCCAATATCAAGCAGCTGGTGGGTGGTGCCGGTGAAGAGACCATCCTGGCGCGTGTGGGTGAGGGCATTGTCTCCTCTATCGGATCGGCAGTCTCACACAAGTCGGTGCTGGAAAACCCTGACTCCATCTCCAAACTGGTTCTCAAAAAAGGTCTTGATGCCGGCACTGCCTTTGAAATCCTCTCCATCGATATTGCCGACATCGACATAGGCAAGAACATCGGCGCGGTACTTCAGATGGATCAGGCACAGGCCGACAAGAACATTGCACAAGCACGCGCCGAGGAGCGGCGTGCCATGGCCATCGCACTGGAACAGGAGATGAAGGCCAAGGCACAGGAGGCCCGAGCCAAGGTGATAGAGGCTGAAGCAGAGGTGCCCATCGCCATGGCCGAAGCGTTCCGCAGTGGGAACCTGGGCATCATGGATTATTACCGGATGGAGAACATCAAGGCTGATACCGACATGCGGGATTCCATTGCCAAGCCACAGAGCGGAAGCAACAACAAGAAATAACCAGTTTTATTTTCACTGAACCATAAATATTGACATTGTTATGAGAATTATCCCCGAATCGGAGTTGATCATCAACTCCGATGGCAGTGCTTTTCATTTGCATATACGGCCCGACCAATTGGCTGACAGGATTGTGATGATGGGTGACCCCGATAGGGTTACCATGACCGCCAGCCTGTTCGACAGCATTGAAAGTGATGTCTCCAGCCGTGAGTTTCACACCGTCACCGGAACCTACAAGGGCAAAAGAATCACGGCACTCTCACACGGTATCGGTACCGACAACATCGACATCGTCCTTACCGAACTGGATGCACTGGCCAACGTGGACTTTAACACACGTATGGTGAGGGAAGAGTTCCGACAACTCACTATGGTCCGTGTGGGCACTTCGGGAGGGATGCAGCCCCACTGTCCCGTAGGATCCTACGTGGTGTCAGAGAAATCGATTGGTTTCGACGGTCTTATACATTACTATGCGAATGCTCACTCCATTCGGGAAGAGGATTTTGAGGAAGCGTTCCAGAAGCATGTGAACTGGTCACCTTTCCACTGTTCTCCCTATGTGGTGAGCGCCGACGAGGAGTTGGTAGACCGCATCGGGCACGACATGATCCGTGGGGTAACCATCTCGGCTATCGGCTTCTATGGACCACAGGGACGTCATGTACGTCTGCCACTGGCTGATCCCGACCTGAACGCCAAGATCGAATCATTCCGCTACGGAGATCACTGCATCACCAATTACGAGATGGAGAGCTCTGCCGTCGCCGGACTGGGCAAGCTGATGGGTCACAAGGCGATGACGGTATGTGCCATCATCGCCAACCGGGTAGCACTCGAGTCGAATGCCAACTACAAGGGATCTACCGAGGAGCTGATCAGAATCGTACTGGATCGTATCTGAGAAATCTGTTATGAGGAAAAAGAAAGAATGTGCGCATTATATATTCAATTAGAATCAGTATTATTTTAAAAAAAAGTTACATGAGAAAATTTTTTACCTTACTGCTATTGGTCGCAACGGTTGCGACCATGGCACAGCAAAACCCTCCTCTTCCTGTGGATCCGGAGGTGAGAACAGGAAAGCTGGAGAATGGCCTGACCTATTACATCCGGCATAACGGGCAACCGGAAAACAGAGCCGATTTCTACATTGCACAGAAAGTGGGCTCCATGCAAGAGGAAGATAGCCAGGCAGGCCTGGCACACTTCCTGGAACATATGGCTTTCAACGGGACGAAAAACTTCCCCGGCAAGACTATGCTCAACTATCTGCAGGACAACGGCATCAAGTTCGGAACCAACATCAACGCCTACACCTCGTTCGATGAAACGGTTTACTACATCTCCGACATCCCTACCCAAAACCAGAACCTGGTGGACACAGCTCTGTTGGTGCTTCACGACTGGTCGTGTGCCATCGCCCTGGAAGAGGAAGAGCTGGAAAGCGAAAGAGGGGTGATCCGCGAAGAGTGGCGCACCCGCGGGAATGCACAGCAGCGACTATGGGAGCAACTGCTGCCGGGGATGTACCCGGATAGCAAGTATGCCAACCGGATGCCTATCGGCAGCATCGATGTGATCAACAACTTCAAGCCGGAAGAGATCCGCACCTATTACCACAAGTGGTACCGTCCCGACCTTCAGGGCATCATTGTGGTAGGTGATTTCGATCTGGATGAGATGGAGCAGAAAGTGAAGACACTCTTCTCTCCCATCGAGCTGGAGGAAGAGAGGGCTGAAAGGGTCTACTTCCCGGTTCCCGACAACAAGGAACCCCTGGTGGCTTTTGCAACCGACAAGGAGGCCATGAACACACGACTGATGCTTTTCTACAAGCATGACCCGCTGCCGGAAGAACTGAAGAATACCCAGATGGGATTCATCACTTCTTATCTTCTCAACGCCGCTGCGTCTATGATGAATCAACGTTTCGAAGAGATCACCCAGAAGCCGGATGCACCCTTCACCACGGCCTATGCCTACGACGACGATTATTTCGTAGCCAAGACCAAGGATGCCTGGACTGTGATGGCGCAAAGTGCCGATGATAAAATCGATGTGGCACTGGCTGCAATGATCCGCGAAACGGAAAGGGTGAAGAAATTTGGTTTCAGCGCATCAGAATATGAGATTGCACGCACCAATCTCCTCAAGGAACTGGAAAATGCCTACAACAACCGTGATAAACAACGCAATTCGAACTATTCCCAGGAATATGTAAGGGCATTTACTGACGGTGAACCAATACCCGGTATTGAGTTTGAATACCAGTTCATGCAGTCGCTTGCACCCAACATTCCTGTGGAGGCAATCAACATGACAATGCAACAATTGATCAGCGATGAAAACGTTGTGATTGCCATCACAGGACCGGAGAAGGAAGGTCTTGTATACCCGACGAAAGAGGAGCTGCTCTCGGTATTCAACAACGTGAAAGCAGAAGAAATTGAAGCTTACGCGGAACAGGTGATCGATGAGCCGCTCATCACCACTCCTCCTGTACCTGGTAAGATCGTAAAAGAGGAACAAAACGAGGCGATAGATGCCACCATCTGGACCCTACAGAACGGCATTAAAGTAATTTTAAAGAAGACCGATTTCAAGGATGACGAGATCATGATGTCCGGCTCCAGCGTTGGTGGGTTCTCACAGTATGCCCAGCAGGATCCGATTAACAGCCGGCTGATGGGTTCCGTGATGAACCTGGGCGGTGTGGGCAACTTCAGTGCCACCGATCTGCCGAAGGTGCTGGCCGGTAAAACAGCATCGGCGCGCCCCAGCATCAGTCTTACCACACAGGATTTCAACGGCTCCTCATCCATCAAGGATTTCGAGACCATGCTGCAACTGGTTTATCTCTACTTCACTGCACCACGAAAGGATACCGATGCCTTTAAATCGTTCATCCAGCGCATGGAGACACAGCTCAAAAATCAGGAAGCAGAACCGATGGTAGCCTTCAGCGACAGCATCACCACTGCCATCTATGGCAACAACCCGCTGACAAACAGAATCAAGCTATCCGATCTCGCCATGATTGACTATGACCGTATCATGGAGATGTACAAACAGCAGTTTCTTAACCCGGGGAGTTTCATCTTTACTTTTGTGGGCAATATCGACACTGAAAAAGTACGTCCCGTAGTGGAGCAATACCTGGCCTCTTTGCCTGGTGAAGCAGTAAAGGGTGAATTCATCCAGGTACCCATGTCCATGAAACCCGGTAAGGGAGAGCACATCTTCAGTCGTGAAATGCTTGTTCCAAAGGCGTCTGTCGTCAATATGGTCACTGGCAACATTGAACGGAGCATGAAGAACCAGATCCTGATGAGTATGTTCGATCAGATTCTTGACATTGTCTACACCGAAAAGATACGGGAAGAAGAAGGTGGCACCTATGGTGTCTCCACTTCAGGATCCATCTCCCGTTATCCTAAAGGACAGACTGCGCTCCAGATTTATTACGACACTGATCCGGAGAAGAAGGATCATCTGAACGAAATCATTCTGAATGTGCTGAATGAGATCGCCACGAATGGTCCCCGCGAATCGGACTTCAGCAAGGTGAAGGAGTATATGAACAAGAGCTACACCGAGAACCTGAAAGAAAATCGCTATTGGGTGAACATCCTGGATCAGCTCTATTTCTACGGAGAAGACATGCACACAGGATACATTGATGCAGTTAACGCCATGACACCGAAAGATGTACAGGAGTTCACTGCTGAGCTGCTCAACCAGGGCAACCTGAAAACCATCATCATGATACCCTAAACAATGAATGGATCGGTAGGATCCGTCAAACCTCTCCAAAAAGAGACTGTCTTAAAATAGAGGCAGTCTCTTTTATTTGCTTTATCTCCTCCTGAAATAGCGCGGGATGATCGGAAGAAACGTCAAAACCGACATAGCCAATAGGCATTTCAAGATAACGTATAGAGGAGATATCTGATGATTCCCGTTGCAACAAAAGGAGACAGCAAACGAACTGCTTAATCCAATGTTTCCGGGTAGTACCCGAAGTGATCAACGGTTGCATAAGCTTGTGATGATGGTTTTGCACCAATGGCAAACAGACCCAGGTATATTCCCGTAAATCCACCAGCCGTCTCAGTACTAATATACCGGACGTCCATTTTGTCCAGCATATTGAAATTGATTCCATCAGTGGAATACAAAAATGAATAGTAGTCTTTGTCGCCGCGGACTTGTAGATGTATATCTCCTCTGGGTATTACTACTTCACGGGCGATAGGGTTAAACACTCCCAGACGATATCGCAAGACCAGTGTGCGTTTTCCATCCTCACCCTCTTTAATGAATAAATCATAGTGTGATCTGTTATTCATAAATACGGTGATTCCTGATTCATCATTCTTATGGGCATCGATCAGATCCATTACAACAGTTGCAGTAAACTGGATATGTTCCTGTCTACGACCCACAAAGGTAGGCGAAGAGGTACCATCCAAGGTTACGGTTGTTGCTTTTAAATGTAGATAGCCTTTCTTTTCACTTAATGAGTAATTATCACTTTGTGGATTCCGTAAATAGTTCCATTCAAACCCCAGCTTGCTTTCATTAAAATCGGTACAATACGATTTTGGAACATCAGGTTGCAAAGGCAATGTAGGCACATCCATCTGCAACTGAACGGTTCCATTGCCATTGACCACAGGCCACGTGTCACTGTCCCATCTTACTGGGGACAAAAATGTTTCTCGACCTAACAGATGGTGCTGTCCGGATTGTGGGCGAAAAGCCAGGAAGACCATCCACCAGGTACCATCATTTGCCTGGATCAGATCCGCATGACCCGTTCCCTGAATCGGATTTGTCTGGGCATTCATATTTCTGTGTGTCAAGATAGGATTGGCCGGATTGGATTCATAGGGTCCATAAATAAACTTGCTGCGTGCAATGGTCACCATATGTCCATATTCAGTTCCTCCCTCTGAAATTAACAGGTAATACCACCCATCTTTTTTATAGATGTGAGGGGCTTCAGGATAACGACCTCCTGTCCCACTCCAAATGGGTTTACTTTCTGAAAGTTGTTCCCCTGTCAGCGGATTAATTTCGCATAGATAAATACAATTATCAGGATTGGTGCTGAGATAACATTTTCCACCTTCAAAATAAAGAGAGGGGTCAATGCCTCCCTGTCGCAACCATACCGGATCAGACCATTCACCAGCAGGATCCTTGGTATGGACAATAAAATTACCCCCCCCTGTGATGTTTGTCGTCGCCATATAAAAAATACCATCGTGATAACGAATAGTGGGTGCATAAATACCTCCTGAGACACCACTCTTCTCTAAATCCAGTTGTGAGGGACGTGTTAAGCAATGCCCGATTTGTCGCCAATGAACAAGATCATTGCTCTGAAAAATCGGCACCCCCGGGAAGTATTCGAAACTGCTGGTTACCAGGTAATAACTATCCTCCACTTTACAAATACTTGGATCGGGATGAAATCCCGGAATAACTGGGTTTTGGTAACCTTGTCCAAAGCTTGATGTGCACCAGTAAATAATACAAAATAAGGGTAAAAGGCACTTTGTTACTTTCATTGTCATCGTGTGCATTTAAAAAGATCTTCACTCTGTAATCAGGTCGGGACACATTTTGATACAAAAGTTACCACGGCAATACATCTGACCAGGTGACTCATTTAGCTTATATTTAGTTAATTCATAGTGGATACCCATAAACCAGGGATTACCCGTTTTCAGATCGATTTGGGTCGCCTGGATATCTTCATCTCCATGTGTTACAAAACAGGTTCTGCCCTTCTGTTTAAAACGGATATTTACCGGCCTCCGCTCCTTTCAGGATGCCATCCATGGCATAATGATCTTTGATTTCACCCGTTTGGCGGTTAACCACCCTACCCGTTTCCCAGTAGAAAGGTACCAATCCGTGATTCTTGGCTTCGCGGGTCACTGTTTCGTCGTATAGGTTGCGTGAATTGTCGTGTGCCTCCTGGTTTGCTCCCAGACCGGTGCGGATGGTGATGGCACCATACTCACCCAGGATCACCGGGATCCCTTTATCCACGAACATGGTCTTCATCTTGCCGAACAGTGACTTCATTTCAGTCTCATCACCCGAGGTAGCGTTCCGATCAGATCCGCTCACTACAAAGGGACCCCAGTAGTAGGCCATCCTGCCCCAGGTTTCATCCTTGTCCATGCCGCAGAATGGCCAGGGATTGTAGTAATGGATCTCTACCATCAACCGGCTGGGGACCAGATCGGTCGGCATATCGCCAAAGAGGCTGTGAGTCGTATCGATATCGGTATTGGGCCCTTGCACAATCAGGTTGCGGACAGCATTGTTTCCTCCCGTGGCCCGCACAGCATCGATGAATGTCTGCAGGTAGCTTTTCAACACTGCCATCTTCTCGGTTTCCTTCAAACCTAATACTTTATCTTCATCTGTAAGCCTCACATTGGGTTCGTTGGTACCGGCAAAGAGCAGGTGCTCGTCGTAATGATTCAGTCTGTTGGCGATCTGCGTCCATAAGGCATGCTGTTTTCGGTTGTTCTCCTCCTGCTTGTCGGGCGTACAGTTATTTTCCAGCCATCCCCCATCCCAATGGATGTTGACGATGGCATACATGTCGTTGGCCACACAGTAGCCCACCACCTCATTGACACGATTCAGCCAGCTTTCACTAATTTGATGGGTCTCTCTGTCTTCGATGTACTGATCCCACGAACAGGGAATGCGGATGGCATTGAAACCAAGCTGTTTGATTTGCTGAATATATGCTTCGTTAATCCTGGGGTTCCCCCAGGCTGTCTCCCCACCTATTGCTTCGAGCGTATTCCCAATATTCCAGCCTGCATACATTTTGGCCGCCAATACAAGGGCATCACTTTCCATCCCTTCATTAGGTATACTGCCTGCTATCTGGGTAATGGTGACAGTTTCCAAAAGATCGCCCAAAGTGAAGGTGATTGTTCCGGTGCGTTGATCCCCATAATTGGCTGCCACGATAAAGGACCTGGTCTGCTCCATCATGACAGTGCGAGCGGTTTCTTCGGTGATCCAGTCATCATTGCAGGTAATGGTCACCACTCCATTTGTTGTCATCCGGACTTCAATCCGGGCGCTTTCACTGCTAATATCAGTGAATGCTGTTGGCGTAACCACCAAACCATCAGCAGCGGTTTGAATGATAGCTACCGTTTGGTTGACGTTGCCCCCTTTCACAGTCAGCGTTGTGGAACGGTCACTGGTATTGGAATTGGCATCCACCGTCACGTTGTATCTGTATACGGCATCAGAAGAAGAGGATGCTGGTGCCACACGGCACCAGCTCTCCTCATTGCTTTTAACCTCTAATGCTACATTCGATTTGACAGACAGTATCTCGCTACCACCCGTTTTTGAAAAAATCATTTCCGACCGTGCCGGAATTATCTCCGGTGTGACCGGCTCATCTTCACCGGAACAGGCTACCATGAAAACAAAAAGTGCCAGTAGCAGGGAAACACTCATTTTCACTATAAGATTTTTCATACGATCATACTGAATTGTCACTGGTTTTAGAAATCAATACTTGCCGGGAGTAATCACCTTGTTGATGGTTACACTCACCTTGGTTGGGTCAACCAGCTGCACCCAGAGGTCGTAAAGCTCGATTGTCCATACGATGGCACCTTCGCAATTGCCGTTGAGGTAAGTATATACCTGATAGGCCCCATCGCCGGTGACGGTGGTACCGCCATAGGTGGCTCCACCCCAATAACTGGGTGCCCAGTCGGCGTCTGCATAGCTTAGCTCGGTTCGATAATTGGCCGATGCATTCTCCACAAGATTTCCATCAATCCCACTAATGGTAAAGTCAACCAGCATCATGCCGTTGAACTTCAGACTTTCGTTGTAGGCACCGGGAGAGGCAGCGCCGGAGCTGCTGTACTCATTGTAAATCTCAATACGGCCATCGACGTCGTTTCCATCCTTGTTGCCAAAGCTTACAATAGATTGATTCACGGCCTGCTCCACATCAGCATCGAGTTTGATGGAGTTGACTGCAACACCCACCTTCGACCAGTCGGCGATATCATTCCCCAGACCGGCGATATCCACACAGAATACGATGGCACCATTGGCCTGTGATGTAACTTCCATCCATACGGTGTAGGTGCCGTCTCCGGTGACCATCGCTTCATATTTACCCATGTTGAGACCGGACCAGTAGCTCACGCCCCAGCTCGGGTCGGAGTACTCGAGCCCCGCCACGTAGGAGCCTGCCGCATCACTCTTCAGATTGTCGGTGATGCCGCTAAGGGTGAACGAAACAACCATGTTCTTCGCGAACTTGATGGACGCAGGATCGATGGGCGGAGCGGCTGCGGTTTCACCAAATTCGTTATATATCTCGATGCGCAGTCGCCCATTATTCTCCAAGTCGCCGAAGACAAGGTTACCCGATTCCGGAGTCACCTCGGCATAGGCACGCACTGAACGGAGCGCCAGACCGAGACTGCGCTTAGAAAAACCTGACTTGGCAGATGCATCACTGAATGTAAGGGTATTGGCATAGTCACTGTGCACAGTGCTCACATTGCCACTCCAGTAATAGCCTGCACCATCGGCAACGGTTGTTTCACCTTGCCGATAACCAGTTACCGGAAGGAAAATGCTATTGCCGTTCAGTGCCGTAAACTGGACACCCTCCACACCGTCGACGGTGGTCCATTGCTGGGTGGTATTATTCACCAGCTCCGTAATCTGGGCATGGGTAGGTGTGAGGCTTTTCATGGGTGAATCGCCATCCAGATCAAGATTGAAAATGAGATCGTCATTACTCCCTGCAATATCAATGTTGAGATAGTCTTCCAACCTGGTTGAGGTCATCATGGCAGTCTGGTCCCCATAACCGAACAAGGTACCGCCTTCTGATTCACTGTCGGCTCCGATATTATTTTTGGCCCACATGACACTCAGTCCCAGATCCACATACTCCATCTGCTGCGTGGGTGTAGTCACTGACTTGGTTTCACCATAGACAAACCCATCCCCTATTCTGGCAAATGCTGCATAATAGTAGGTCGTCCCCGGCAACAACCCCCCCACCTCAGTCAACTCACGGGTAATACCGGAAGTGATATCGTCGGCAGACAATGAGAGTTTCACACCCGTTTCAAACGAACCGAGACCATCGGTGCCACTGATATCGGCCGTGAAGGTAGCTTTGCTGCTCGTGATTTCAGCCGCATCGTTTGTGACCACCACTGCATTGGTAGCCACGAACGATTTGATGTCGCCAAATTTGGTTACTTTGTCCTGCAGCGTCACATAGGTGGCATAATAATAGGTTGTCCCTGTTGAAAGTCCTGTGATCGCAGTAACCACATTTCCATTTTCATCCACACTGCCGCTTTTCTTGCTGCCTGCAGTGATGGGATCAGCATCGGTTCCATAGTAGGCACCCACTTCGTAAGAAGCGGATGAAACCAGTGAAAGATCTTTTACGGTGCCGGTCACCTCCGCAGCGATAGCGGTCACACTGGCAGCTCCTGTGGTGATCTCGGAAATGATCTCGCCTGTTCTCACGGGATAATCCTCTTCCACATCACATGAAGTGGCAAACAGACCGGCTGCCAGCAAAAGAATGGTTGATATATATCTTATTTTCATACGATTATTCTATTTATGCAATTAAAAATTATCTTCAAGGGTGATCTAATCACTCTTCTTCAACAATAAAAGGAGTGCCATTATCCATCTTAACCGTAATCGTCACCGAGATGCCTGATTGAAAGAGATAGTAGGGAGTATCAGCGGCAGTAGCGCCCCAGGGATTGAGAATATAGCGGCGGGCGGAGGTCTCATCATCGCCAATTCCACGGTCAATCACCGTATCATCGAACGGAATGGAGGTGCCGTCTACCTTGATATCCTTGATTGCGACATCCATGTTGGGATTCTCTTTCAGTATCTTTTGGATATCCAGATAGAGGCCGTAGGGTATATCGCTGCTGCCAGTGATCTCGAAGGTATAATCACCGTCACCGGAAATGAAGACCACCTCCGATGTCAGGAACACCCAGCCGGTATCGAAGAAGCTCAGCTGCCCCTTGTACGATTTCACTGCACCGGCAGTCTGCGCAACAAAATGATATCCCATGTACTGATAGAGGTTTCCCTGGTCATCGAGTTCCTTACTTGCAAGCCAGAGATCGGTCAGTCCGCCGGTAAAATCGCTGGTCTCATACGACATGATCCGCAATGAGCGGTCGGCGTTGCTTTTGAAGACTGCTCTTCCATCGGTTGAGAGCAGTATCTCAGGAAGTGCTTCACTAAAGGTGTAGATGCCATCATCGCTCAGGCTGTACTTCCCTTTATATTCCACACCGGCAATATCTGTAAGGGTGTAATCGCCTGTGCCGCTATTGAGCACCAGCGTCACCTCCTCCACACCGCTGCGGGCAGAGATATTTGCAATGCCTTTCAGTGATCCGTCGAGGTTGCACCAGTCGAAAGGTGTGTCGTCGGAGAGCTTGTAGGTAGTCACCAGATTGGTCTTGGGCTCTACATAGTCTCTCCAGTCGTCGGGCAGTGTGGGAAACACCTCTTGTGCCGGTGCTTCATAGCTATCCGCATATTCCTTGTTCACAAAGTTCCATACGATCCACCAGGGATCTTCGCCGGAGGTATCTTTTTCACGCAGGATCCCTATTCTCAATTGGTTCTCCGTCATCGTCAGGATCTTCAGATCTTTTTTCCAGTTGCTGGTCATGTTGCTCCATCCGGCAGTATGTAACAGATCTACGTCGGTAAAGGTGATGGTATGTGCATCGGTATTCAGCATAAAAGACCCATTCTTCTCACCTACCCCGCCGGTAGAACGGTCGTCCACCTGCACATTGGCCCCGTTGATCAGGTTGAAGGTGATGCTGCTTTCCCAGATGGGATTATCTCCTGCAGCCATCGAAAATCCGGCAGCCGGTTCCCAGTTGGCAGACCAGTTATTCCATTCCACTGTTCCGCTCGGATCGGCATAAGCGAGTTCACCGGGAGCCAGGCCATACTGTCCATTGTCGGGGATCCATGTCTTGGAAGCACCCACACCACCGGTCAATAATGTCCAGAGCTCGTTGGTGACGAAGCCGGCATAGAAATCCTGAATGGTAAAGGTGGCAGGCTCACCATACACGACACCACCGCGGGTCTGCACACCAAATCGGACGGTATAGACCCCGTCGAAGGGCATCTGCAACGTTACTTTCTTTGCCTGGCTCCGTCCCTGGGGATGCTCCCAGAGAGCGGTATAGCTATCGCCCATTTTACTTTCCAGATACACAATATTGGGATTATCGGCATCGTGCGCAATGGTATATGCCAACCCTTCCACCAGATCATCCGGCGTGACTTCTTTTTCACCCAGATCATATTGTTCGGGTGTGCAAGCGGAGAAAAGGATCACCATGCTTGCAATAAACAGGTATATAGATGATTTCAGTTTCATATGATTATTTTTATTGGTTATTATGGCTGTTACCATCCCGGGTTTTGTTCCAGGGTGCCGTTAGCCAGCGTGATCTGATTGTAGGGAATCTGACTGAGTCCTTTTGTGGCACGAAGACGATCGGCCTTGATTGAAACCATATCGGGAGAACCGCCACTAAACACAGATACATTACCGGCTAGCTTATTGGCCGCATGATCAATGCCCTGGCGGAGCAGATCCCAGTAGTTGATGCTCTCGAATGCCAGTTCCAGGCGACGCTCCTGCATGATATGCTCTTTTGTCGCCGGCAGTGCCGTGTAGTTGGCAGAGAGCAGACCGTTGGAGGTGTATGCCCGTTTCCGTACAGTGTCGAAGTAAGCCTGCGCATTGGGGCTACCCAGCTCAGCCGCCATCAGCAGCACATCGGCATAACGGATGATCACATAATCCTGGTGGTTGGAGATTTGGAAATCGCCCGACCCATCTTCTTTCGAGGCGGAAGTGCCATCGGCGAAGCAGAGCGGTGCGTATTTCTTCACAGCATAACCGGTATATTCACGTTGATCTTTGTAGCTGGCTTCAAAGTCGTCCAACGCGGTCACTCCTTCACCTGCAAGGTCAATGATAGAAGCAGTACGACGTGTATCGCCATTTTTAAATTCACTGACAAAAGCGGGATTTACTGTCAGGGCACCCCATCCCTTCCCGTAAGGAGCAGCATTCAGATTGCGCATGCCGACCATTACCTGCCAGCGGTTGCCGTCGTTATTGCCATTATAGTCTTGCGAACTGGTGAACTTCAGGGCCAGGATGGTTTCACTGTTGCCATCACCTGCATAGGTGCCCAGCAAAGTTTCCATATCTCCTATTTCAGCTACACCGGCCGAGGAGGCGGGCCACAGGTTTTTGAATTCGCTCACAAGGCTGTATTCGTTCGAAGAGATGATCTCCTCAAGTGCAGCCAGGGCTTCCGCTTTGGTAGCACCCGCCGGTTCGCTGCCATAATAACCGGAATAAAAAAGATAGGCGCGGGCAAACAGTGCAGCCGCGGCATAGCGGGTGATGTGACCATCGTTGGCTGCCGCGTTTGCTTTAGGGTAAGCATCGGCGGGGATGTTTTCCATGGCATATTTCAGATCTTCAAAGATCAATGCGAATACCTCTGCAGGATCGGCCTGGGGCCTGTTTTCATTCACCGGTTCTTCAAACAGTGGAATGTTACCCCAGAGACGTACCATATCGAAATATAGCAGGGCACGGATGGCACGACACTCACCCATATAGGTCTCCTTCAGGCTGTTTGTTTCGTTCCAGCTGATCTCTTCTTCACGGGAGATCAATTCATTGCAGCGATACACTGCAGCGTAATAGTTTCTCCAGTCGTTCTCATACATATTCAGGTCGGCCGGCGATTGAGAGAGGTCGAAACGGTCGATGGCCTGAAATCCACGTCCGTCGGCATTGCCGGTCCCCCCGAAACACTCGTAGCTCATGATTTCGGCACCCTGATAGAAGCCTATCTGCATGGCGGAAGAGGTTTGACGCCATCCGTCGTAACAACCGATCAGTGCACGCCAGACATCTTTTTCGTTCTTATAGGAAGTACCGGTAGTGGACTCCGTCTTGGACTCGACATCCAGAAAGCTTTCAGAGCAGGAGATCATCCCCATCATCAGTGTAAGAATCACTACTGCTATTATATTTGATTTTATCTTGTTCATAATTTGTGCATTTGTGAGTTAGAATGTAAGATTGACACCGAAAAGAACCGTTCGGGGACGAGGGTAATAACCTACATCGATGCCCGTCACCCAACCATCGGTACCGTAACCGATCTCCGGATCCATCCCTTCATACCTGGTAAAGGTAAAGGCATTTTGTACCTGCGCATAGATGCGCGCCTGACTGATGAACTTTTGTTTCACAAAGCGGGAGAAGTCATAACCCAGCGTGATGTTGGTAATGCGCAGATAATCGCCATCCTGAATGAAAAGATCGGAGAACTGCCAGTTGATGTTCTGTTCAGTCACACGGGGTATCCTGTTGCTGGTACCTTCACCGGTCCACCGGCCAAGGATGGCGGTGGTATAGTTGGCATACTTGTTGGTGTAGTTCCGGTATGACTGCACGATCTGCTGTCCGGCAGCGCCACTCGCCTGAACAGAAAAGTCGAAACCTTTGTATCCGAGCCCGAGGTTGAAACCGTATGTAAAGTCGGGCATCCCATTACCCAGATTCACCTTGTCGTTATCGTCGATCACACCATCCTGATTCACGTCTATGTATCTCACATCTCCGGGTTTCACATCATTCTGGAGCACACCATTACCGGCTGCGATCCAGTTGGTGATCTCCTGTTCATTCTGAAAAAGACCATCTGACTTGTATCCCCAGAAGTACCCGATGGGCATGCCATTCTCCGCACGGTAAAACTCGGGTGTATTGTCATACAACTGGTTGGTTTGTCCGTGGATGATCCCATCTTCGGTAGGGATCTCACCTACTTCATTGGTATTGTAGGCACCGTTTATTCCGATGTTATAACTGAAGTCGCTATTCAGCTGGTCGTTCCAGTTCAATGCCACTTCCACACCGCTGTTCTTCACACTTCCTCCGTTGATAAAAGGAGCACCTGCACCCACGGTTGCCAGAATAGGCGCCTGCACCAGCCAGTCTTTGGTGTCTTTCTGATAGAAATCGATATTCACCCCCAGACGGGTACGGAACAGATAGGCATCCAGACCGATGTTTGACTGTTCAGAGGTCTCCCAGGTCACCTTCTCGTTGGCCAGGCGGTTGGGATAGGCACCCCAGTTCGTAGCCAGCTGCTGGGCAGCATCCGCATCGCTATAACCACCATTACCAAACAAATAGTGTGTATTGCTGTTTTTCATCGGGGCCAGATACTGATAGTTGGCAATATTCTGGTTTCCCACCTGCCCCCAGCTGGCACGCAACTTCACGAAATTGATCCATGCCGGAGCATCCTCCATAAAAGCCTCATTGGTGAGTGTCCATCCGGCAGAAAGAGAGGGGAAGTAGCCGAACCGGTTGCCTTTGGCAAAGCGGGAGGAGCCGTCGGCACGCAGGGTGGCATTGACCATATAGGTCTCCTTCAGGTTCCATCCTAAACGACCGAAGTAGGAGATGCTGCGTGCATCATCATGCGGGCTTCCCGATGCGCTCAGTCCATCGGTACTGGAAGAGGCGGTTCCGTTATTGATATAAGCGTACTTCCAGGTGTCGAAGCCCTCTTTCAATATGCCGTTGCCCGCTCCAAGATAAGTACCCTGGTAGCGATAGGCTTCCATACCAAGCAACGCGTTGAATGCATGATCGTTCACCGACCAGTCGTAGGTAGCGGTATTTGTCCAGGTCATACCGAGCCCGTGATTCATATTTTGTGATACATTGGTACGGGTATCGTTGTAGCTATAGATACTGAAATGATACATCGGTGTGAAGCTACGGTACTCACTCGTATTGTATACGGTACCGAACAGTGTGCGAAATTTCAACCCCTTCATCGGTTCTATCTCAGCATAGATGTTACCGTTAAATGTTGCGGCTTTGTTCTCGTTGTTGGTGTTGGTCATCATAAGACCGTAGGGGTTCCCTTCACCATTATACCAGTCGCTGTTGCTTGTATCGTTGTAAGGTGAATCATAGGGGTTATTGTCACCATAGACCGGTGCCAAAGGTGATACACCAAAAGCACCTCTTAACGAGTTGTTGTACTGATTGCCTACGCTGATGCCATTGTTTGTGCGGTAGATGAAGCTCACCTGTTCGCCGATCTTCATGAAGCCGTTAAATAATTTATGTTCCGAGTTGATGCGGAAATTATACCGCTCGTAGGCAGACACATCGGCACCTCCCACTACCCCCTCCTGACTCATGTAACCCAATGAGAGGGCGTAGGTGGAAGCAGTTGATCCGCCGGTCACACCCAGTGCATAACTTTCGGTGACGGCATTGTTTTTAAACATCGTGTCCACCCAGTCGGTATCATACACCCGGCCATTGGCATCATATATCGATTGAAAACCCTCCCAGTTGTATGCTGCGTTGCCGCTGTTCAGGCTCTGCTCATCCATGATGGTCATATACTGGGTTGCATTCAGCATATCGGCCTTGCGGGCCACATTCTGCACACCGTAGTAAGCATCGAAATTCACCTCTGCTTTTCCTTCCCTGCCGCTTTTGGTGGTGATCAGCACCACTCCGTTGGCAGCCTGTGCTCCATAGATAGCGGCCGAGGCGGCATCTTTGAGTACATCGATACTCTCGATGTCGGAGGGGTTCAAGGAGGATATGTCACCCCCTATCCCGTCGATCAGATAGAGCGGGCTGGAGTTCCCGATGGTACCCAAACCGCGTATCACCACTTTCATATCGGAGCCCGGTTGTCCGGAGGTAGAGGTGATGTTTACCCCGGGGGTCTTCCCCTGTAGGGCCTGCAAGGGGCTGATGGTATTCATCTTGGCCAGCTCATCACCTTTCACCTGCAGGGTGGCTCCGGTAGAGAGTTTCTTGGCTTGCACACCATAGCCAATCACCACCAGCTCCTCAAGCACTTCGCTGTCTTCAGCCAGGCTTACATTGATCACATCTCCCTCTACAACCACTTCCTGCGTCACAAACCCGACATAGGAGAAGATAAGCGTCTGACCCTGATTGGCCTGGATCACATACCGTCCGTCGATATCGGTAACCGTTCCGTTGGAGGTGCCTTTTACAAACACCGTAACACCGATGAGTGGCTCATCATCGGTTTCCGAGACCACTATGCCGGTCACACTGTTCGTCTGCAAAGGTTCAGCATGGAGTGTCACCGGTCTCCAAAGGATCAGCGACAACCCGATTAAGAAACAGTATAAATAACCACTATTTATACTTCGTTTAGAATTCATGTTTATCATATCTACACAATTAAAAGTTTAACACTCAGCGCATTAGTTGTTATATCCTTAGGGTTTAACAAATTAATTAATAAAAAAGGTATGTGACATTTGCGAATCGCTTACTGATTCTGCCTCTCAACCACAATCTCAATCGACTCATTCATCAATCCATCCGACTCAGCAGTCAGATGAATCACACCATCGCTTTTCTCACTTTGCATTACAACCAGACATTTCCCATAAAATGCTTTCCGTTCGGATGCTTTAAAGCGTTCCAGACTGGTTGGGCTGCCGTTGTCAACACCTACAATCTGACCCTTTCCTTCCGTTGAGAAACGAATAAGGTTTTCTGCATTGGGACAAAGAGTCCCCTTTTCATCCAACACCTCCACGGTGATAAAACAGAGATCCACGCCGTCGGCCCTGATTACCTTTCTATCGGCTGTCAACCGTATTTGTGACGGTTTACCGGCTGTCTGTATCTCTTTCGATAAAACCTCTTTTCCGTTTTTCCGGGAGATCACTTTGACTCTGCCAGGTTCGAAGGGCAACCGCCAATAAACATGGTGTTGATCTCCTTCTTTTCTTCTGATGCCCTGTGAGACATCATTCAGGTATAGTTCCACCTCATCGGCGTTGTTGTAATAAGCCCACAGATCGATAATCTCACCCTGCTCCCAGTTCCAGTGGGGAAAGAGATGTAGCACATCTTTATGGGTCCATTCCGATTGATACATATAGTAAATATCTTTCGGGAATCCGGCCAGGTCGACAATACCAAAGTAAGAGCTCCTTGCCGGGTACCAGAAAGGTGTGGGCTCGCCGAGATAGTCAAATCCTGTCCAGATATACATCCCGCTGATATAATCGGCGTCTTTCACCTCGTTCCATGCCTGCTCATGCGTTATTCCCCAGGGTGCATGGCAATTGTCGTAGGAAGAACAGGCGTAGGAGGGGTCGGTAAAAGGGATATCCCAGCGCACGGGCCATACATACATGGAATCACTTGGCATCCGGTAATAGCCACGGGTCATTAATGCCGAGGTGGTCTCGGTGGCTATAAATGGTTTTCCGGGGAAGTTTTCGGGTACATTCGGGTAATCATATCCGTGGTAATTGAATCCGATCAGGTCGAGTGCTCCCGATGCGAAGAGATGATTGGCCCGGTTTGTTTCGTTGTTACCGGCGGTTACGGGTCGGGTCGGATCGAGCCGCTTCACGATATTGGCCAGTTTTTGGGTCAGTAAGGCATTCACACTCATCTCCTCTCCATCTATATCGGCAAGTGATGTCTCGTCGCGTTGAAGGTTGAGCAGCAGATTTGCCTGCTGGATATCAAGTGTATCGGCATTCGCATCGGTCCACTGTTCTAATACTTCGTTCCCGATGCTCCACATAAACACAGACGGATGGTTGCGATCGCGGAGAATATGATCGGTCAAATCACGTTCGTGCCATTCATTGAAGAAATGGGAATAATCGTACGTTGTTTTTCGCTTGCGCCACATATCGAACGTCTCGTTCATCACAATGAATCCCATCCTGTCGCACAGCTGAAGCAGCTCTGGTGCAGGAGGATTATGGGCTGTGCGGATACCGTT
>Ga0334898_1001171_pt1 | contig 31850 bp, 31 predicted proteins | sample GraSluR3_MG_10_FD_207228 | JGI IMG/M metagenome (GOLD analysis project Ga0334898, IMG submission 207228) | Sludge microbial communities from methane-producing bioreactor in Wageningen University, Netherlands - Granular Sludge_3_08-R3 | ecosystem: Engineered > Bioreactor > Anaerobic >... | reverse complement strand
GCAAGATACCGTTGGCGTTGCGCATCCGAGTCATCGAGTCCAGGGGCGACAGGAACGAGGAGAAATACGTTCTCTCCATGTTCGGGAGCCGACTTGGGATCTGTCTTCGATATGCAGCTGAGATAGAAACAGGGGTTATCCGGCCAGGAAGGGTTCTTGAAGATCGTATCGAAGTGGGTATGCCAATTCTCGGCGAAATAGAGGTTGTGATGCTCCAGATGCTTCAATTTCCTACCGATTCCCAGGTATGCGATGAACATCGATGGTGCCACCACCCTCTTCTCCCAGTACCTCTCGCTGTAGCTTGCATCGCTTTTCGGCAACACATCCCTATCGATATGGTGGTAGTCGGCTCCACTGACCACCACATCGGCTTGGTGATAGCCCTTGTCGGTTCTCACCCCCACCGCTTTTCCTGCCTTGGTATCTATCTTGAGGACCTCTTCACCTGTGATCAATTTCACACCCAACTCATTACAGAGCTTCACAAAGCCTTGGGCCGCCCCTGCCATTCCTTCATCGGGGAAGAAGACTCCCAATTCAAGATCGACATGGCTCATGATCGAATAGATGGCCGGTGCATCGACCGGATTGGTTCCCAGAAACACCATCGCATACTCGAGTATCTGGCGGGCACGCCGGTCGTTCACATAGGTTCCAACGAATTTGTCGAGTTTCTTGAAGATGCCAAGTCGCAAACCTTCGGTCATCAGCCGCTTGTTGAAGAATTCACCCAGATGCTTGTAGTCCTTGTAGAGGAATTCCTTCATGGCCACACCATACTTGTAGGAGGCCTGCCGCATGTACTCGGACAAGGCGTTTCCACCACCTGGTTCGAAGGATTCGAACAGTTCGAGGTTCTCCTCCTTGCGAGGACTTAAAAATGCCGATTCGCCGGCACCGAAAAAGACTTTGTAGTAGGGATCAAGTGGCAAGAGACTGAAGTAATCCTCCCTCTTCTTACCGAACAATCCGAAAAAGTGTTCGAAGACCTCGGGCATGAGGTACCATGAAGGACCAAGATCGAAGGTATACCCATCTTTTTGCCAGTGCCTGGCACGCCCACCAAGGGATTCGAGTCGTTCGATGAGGGTGACCTCCCATCCGTCGCGTGCCAATAGAGCCGCACTGGAGAGGCCTCCAAAGCCTCCACCGATCACTACCGCTTGTCGTTTCATGATACGACGATACCGGAAATTTGAATACGTTTCAACAAATTTATGATAACCTGAGGTCACCACACGACCCATGGAGTGTTGGTATTTCATACAAGAGGAGCCAGCGATGAATCTGTACCTCATTATCACATTGGTTGTGTTCGCCGCACCGTTTGCGCTATCGTTCGACAAGAAAGTAGCCTTCCATACCAAGTGGAAACAGCTGTTCCCATCCCTACTCCCGGTCAGCGCGTTCTATCTTCTATGGGATGTGTTGGTGACCGAACGTGGGGACTGGGCATTCAATCCCGAATACGCAGGATCATTGCGTCTGTTCGGTCTGCCCTCCGGAGAATGGTTGTTCTTCTTAGTGGTCCCCTATGCCTGCATATTCATACTTGAGGTGGTGAGGGCCTACTTCCCGAAGAAAAAATACGGGAACCGGAAGATCGTATTCGGGATCTGTATTGTCATGATAATACTCTTTATCATCCTGGCGTTGGTCTTCAGAGCACAGGACTACACCACACTCGCGCTGCTCTCGGTCGCAGTATGGATCGCCATCGCCTTGCTTTTCGTTCCTTGGATTTTCCAGGAGATCCACACACTATGGTTCTTCCTCCTCTCGATTGTCGCGTTTCTTCTGGTCAACGGCATGCTCACCTACCTTCCGATCGTCACCTACCACCCGGATGCGATCTGGGGTATCAGGATTGTAAGTATTCCTTTGGAGGATCTGTTCTACAATATCGCGATGTTGGGGTTGTATCTTGTGAGCTACGAGACGATCGGTCGCCATACTGCAGGGAAAAGCCGATGAAGGAGGTGCATGTCATAGGGGGTGGATTCGGAGGCCTCTCCGCTGCGATCACCGCAGCCGCGCAGGGGTGGAAGGTAGTGCTGTATGAGAAGCAAGCAAGGGTTGGTGGTAAAGCCAATACGAAAATGGTGGGTGGTTTCAGGTTCGATACCGGTCCCTCCCTCCTCACACTACCCGACATATTCGCCCGACTGTTCAATCAAGTGGAAAAGGATATCGCGGATTATATTCCGATCGTACCGCTTTCGCCGATCACCAGGTACTGGTTTTCCGATGGAACCCGCTTCGCAAGCGACCGGCTGGAACGGTTCATTCCCACATTGACCGAACACCTGGCGGTCACCGAAGCGGAAGTTCGGTCCCACTTTACCAAATTACACAAGATATGGGAGAGAACCCACCGGATATTTCTTGAACAATCCCTGCATTCACTCTCAACCTATCTTTCCAGGGATACACTCTCATCCCTACTCCATATCGGATCGATCGATGCAATGAGAAGTATGCATGCTGCGAATTCGGAAAGCTTCTCCGATCCTCGCATGGTACAACTGCTCGACAGATATGCCACTTACAATGGCTCCGATCCCTTCCAAGCTCCAGCGACACTCAACATGATAGCCCATGTGGAACATGGCCTTGGTGGATTTGGTGTGAAAAATGGAATCTACGGTATCATCGAGGGACTTTTACGACTGGCAAGGGAACTTGACATCGAGGTTCACACGAACACCGAAGTGGAAAGAATCATCTGTGACAGGAAAGGCAAAGTTACCCATCTGGCGGTGGGAGGAGAAACAATCGGAGCATCTTCGGTGATCTCCGATGTCGATGTGCTCACGCTCTACGAGCGGTTGCTGCAGGATCCCGAAGCTCCCTTGGCAACACGATATCGTAGATTGCCGCCATCCTCATCGGCATTGGTATTCTATTGGGGAATCGACCGCTCCTTCAATGAATTGGGGTTGCACAACATCTTCTTCTCCAGCGATTACCAGAAGGAATTTGCACAAATCCATCGATACGGGAAGGTTCCGTTGGAACCTACGGTTTATGTGAATATCGGGAGCAAAATCACTTTAGAGGATGCACCTGAGGGACAGGAGAACTGGTTTGTGCTGATCAATGCCCCTCCACATGATGGACGTGATTGGAGTGTGGAACTCCAACAGACGAGAAGCCATGTGGTGAATCGGATCTCCTCAATCCTTGAAATCGATCTGGAGCAACATATCGTGGTGGAAGATTTCTGGACACCAGAGACGATCGAACGGGATACGGGTAGCCACGCGGGAAGTCTCTACGGCATCTCATCCAATACCACCATGGCGGCATTCCTGAGGCATCCGAACAAATCCAAGCGGCATCACGGACTTTATCTCTGTGGAGGTAGTGTCCATCCAGGAGGAGGGATGCCCCTTGCCACACTTTCTGGAATGATTGCCGCACGCCTGTTGAGCAAGGAGAAACCATGATGGGAATGATCATTGCATTTCTGGTCATCGGTACATGGACAGGCCATCTCGCATGGTTGCTTGCGCTTGAATCGGTCGATCTTTCCTCCATCGCAACCTATGTGCATGTACTGGTCCAAGCCTACCTCTCCACCGGTCTGTTCATCACAGCCCACGACAGCATGCACGGTTCAGTGGCAAGGAACCGGAGGGTCAACGATGCGGTGGGTCAAATTGCGTTATGGTTGTTCGCGGCATTCGGCTATCAACCGATGTTCGAGAAACATATGGCCCACCATCGTGTTCCCGGTACGGAGAAGGATCCCGACTTCTCGATCAAGAGCCAGAATTTCTTCAAGTGGTTCTTTCGGTTTTTCTTCAACTATGTGACGGTGAGGCAGATAGTGACGATGGCGCTTCTGTTCAACCTATTGCGCTATATATTGGGTATCCCCACGGCGAATCTTATCCTGTTCTGGGTAACTCCCGCATTTCTCGGCACATTCCAACTCTTCCATTTCGGGACCTACCTTCCCCACAAGTATCCCCATACGGTCAAAATGTCCCCCCACAACGCTAGAACACAGAAGAAGAATCATCTGTGGGCGATGCTTTCCTGTTGGTTCTTCGGGTACCACTGGGAACACCATGAATATCCCAGGACTCCTTGGTGGCGGCTCTACTCCAAGAAGGGTTGACCAGCAGGACCTTTCACAGGAAAATAGCGGGACAGCAAAGGAGTGGCGACATGAAGAGAGTGGTGGTTGCGAATGACCATGGTGCGGTTGAAATCGGGAAGCTTATCGCGGATCATCTGAGGAAGAAAGGGTATGAAGTGAATCATCTCGGTGTATTCACCGAGGACTCGGTCGATTACCCCGATATGGCCGCGCAGGCTTGTGGTGAATATCTTGCCGGTGGCTATGAGTTCGGAGTTGTCTGTTGTGGGACCGGCATAGGGATATCCATATCCGCGAACAAGATAGACGGTATACGATGTGCATTGCCCCAGAATGTGTTCGCAGCTGAAATGGCCAAGTGCCACAACAATGCCAACTTCATCGCATTCGGAGGTAGGATCGACTATTGCGAACCGGTTCTCGACATGGTGGATGCCTTCGTGGACAACTCTTTCGAAGCGGGAAGGCACTCCAGAAGGGTGGACAAGATCATGGCTCTCGAGGGCGGTACCTGCTGAATCACCGGTGGCGGTGTCGTTGTGTCGGAAAGATGAATGGATGGGGCAACAATTCGTTGAACCGATACCTGGTGTAACCGCCATCGATGTTGTAAAGATATACTTCGGTATCCTCTTTGGCGAACTCGGCCATCACCTGAAGGCAAAGGGCGCATGGAGGTGCCGGCGGATCGTCATCGGACACCACCACAACCATATCGACTCTGAAATCCCCCTCCGCTGCGACCGCTTCCATCATCGCTCCCCGTTCGGCGCATATGGTGGCACCGTAACTGCTGTTCTCCACATTGCAGCCACGATAGATGGTCCCACTGGAGGCACTCACCACCGCAGCTCCCACTTGGAATTGTGAGTAGGGGGAATAGGCGTTCAATCGTACTTGCGTAGCGATTTCCCTAGCCTTGAACCGCAACAACAATCGGTTGAATTCGGCAACTGTGGAAAAATCCTCGAAATCATCCAACCCGGAGATGATGAAATCGGCTCCCTTCGCCCTCAGCTGTTCGGCGGAAAAACTCGTGGTGATCGCACCACAGAGACTTCCGGCTGCCTCAGCGGCCTGTACTCCGTTGGTGGCATCCTCGAATACGATACACTCACCATTGGCCAATCCCATCTCCCCCGCCGCCTTGAGGTAGATGTCGGGATACGGTTTTTTCCTCTCGATGTCCTTGCCGTTGACCAACACCTTGAACCACTTCGGATCAAGTCCCATCGCATTGAGGTTGACTTCCATCTTTCGTCTATCGGCACTGGTGGCGACTGCCATGAAAAGACCCGCCGCATGGGCGTTGGCAAGGAATCGCACCACACCGGGAAGCGCCCCCTCCTTCCCCATGATCAGCTTCTCGTAGATATCATAGGTGTCGAGTTTCGCTTGCTCCAATTCGAGCGTGACACCATACTTCTCGGCGACTCCACCGATATAGCGGTCCTCTCCCGCACCAACGAAAGGAAGAAAATCCTCTGCCTTGACTTCGACTCCAATCGACTTGAAATAGGCGATCGCCGCTTTCGCGATGTATTCTTCGGAGTCGATAAGCACTCCGTCCATATCGAACAGTATACCTTTAATCATGTAGTCCTCTCAAAGTGGTTCGACCGCTTCGTGCAATAGTGCGATAAGTGGTTGGTAGTCGCCCTCCAAGGCCGCTATGTCGGCTTCCAACAAGCGACTGTCCGAGGTGTCGGAGGGATTGATCCTCCAACCCGCGGCATGGCTCAACTGCTGGAAAAAGAGCCTCATCGTACGGGTGTTGCCGTCCAAGAAGGGATGCAATGCATGAACTTCAGCCATGAAGTAGGCGAGATTGTCGACAAATTCATCCAACTCCTGGTTTCTCAGGTAATGGTATTCCCTCAACTTGTTGAATATCTCTTCGGCCATCGTCTCAATATACTGCGGTAGACAGAAGATCGTTTTTCGGGTGATGGCAATGTAACGGACCATGCCCGCGAATGGGTAGATATCATCGAACAGTCGGGCATGCAAAGTCTTCAGATGTTCGAAATCAAACTTCCAATTTTGAGGTCCCATCAATATTTCGGCCATCCTCACAGCGACGATCTCGGTTTCCACCGCATCGAGCAGTTCCTGATCCTTGATACCGAAGTAATTGATGAAGACCTCGGTATCGGGATAACACCCGTCCGGAGTCTCCTGTCCACTATCTTCTTTCGTCAAACCGTAGGAATCCATGATGGCATTCACAGCCTCATCTCCCGACAGTTCGTCGTCCAACACATCGCGAACGATTTTCTCGGTCTTCTCATTCACGGGGTAATTTTCCGTCTCCATGACAAAGCAGATGAAGTCCAGATGCCTTCGCAAGTGACTTTCCTTCATGAATCCTCCATTAGAAATCGTAGAGTACACCCAATCTGACGATCCCCGTCAGTTCATACGGCTTGAACGCACCTCCCAAGAGGAAGCGGGTTTCGGCTTGCAAACCCACAGACCAAGGTCCGTTGATGTGATACCTTCCATTGAGTTGGGCCACCGGTCCTGCAAACACACCCAGCTTACCCTGGGGAGTTGAATGGATGGCATCCCCAGTAAACATGAACGCCAATCCCACCGACGCATCAAGGGCAAATTTGTCGCTCAACTGGTATTCGAACATCCCCATCACATGGAGATCGAATCCAGGCAAATGGCTTCCGGAAACAAGTTCATACCCAGTGTATCCCAGACCGGCACGAAGTCCGATATCGATAGGAGAATCACTGGGCAACAGATTTCCATAGACGAAATCGGCGGTGATCGAAGGGAGTATCCTTGTACGTACAGCTGCAAAATCACCGTCGGGATCGAAGGCCGAAGTGAAGACAAGATTGTCGGCTTTCCCACCGGCACCAATGAACACATCAACACGCATTCTTGGTGGATCGGCCACCACCGGGACTGGTTCCGGCAAGACCTCCACCGGCGATTCCTCTTCCATCGGCGCAGCTTCGGCAACCACAAAATCATCGAAGGCCTTGGGCGGCTCAACCTCGGAAGCCTCAACCATTGCGACCGGTTCGGAAATCGTCACCGGTTCGGAGATCGTCATCGGTTCATCGATAGTGATAGGTTCCTCTATCACCACCGGCTCTTCAATCACCACCGGTTCTTCAATAACCATCGGTTCTTCACTCACCACTACTTCCGGTTCACTCAACTTGGCCGTTTCCCGAGGCTCTTCGGGCATCTTCACTCCAAACTCAATCGGATCGTAGGAAAGCTCGCCGCTGGCACTCCAGTTCTCGCCATCATAGCTCTGTTGGAGATAGAGGGTATGGAATGAGGTGTCCTCCACTGGGCCAAGCACAAATTCGGTCACCGATGCATCTACAACCGTCCAATTGTCCGGATTCTGTGCATCCAGCTGGTATCTGAACGCAACCACATCTTCGTCCGACGCATCCCACTGCCATGAGATGGTGATCGTTTCGGCGAACAATGGACTCGTCGCACACAGCAATACCACCAGTAGCGACAACAGCCCCACCCGTAACGATGTCTTCATATGCATACACCTCCGATCCTTGAAATAAGGACGTATGCATAGCGTAGCCATGGATAGCAGGTTAGGTCAAGTGCAACATTTGCCCACATCTTCGATTATCATGGGGAAAAATGGCATTCGATATCCTCATGGAACATTGTCCCTACTCTTCGTATGCAGTAGAATCTAGCAATGGAAAAGAGATCGATACAGACCCTTTGTGTGTTCTGCGGGTCAGCGGACGGAAAGGGTGACACGTACATCAAGGCAGCCGAAGCGTTGGCGGCAGAGATGTCTGCGAGAGGGATACACCTCGTCTATGGTGGCGGTGGTGCCGGTATCATGGGCAAGCTTTCACAACACTTGCGCAGGAGTCCAGTGAAAGTGACCGGTATCATCCCAAAGAGATTGTATGAGATGGTTGGTCATCTGGAACATTCCGAAGATGAGTTGATCGTTGTGGAAACGATGCATGAACGCAAAGCCACCATGTATGAACGATCGGATGCCTTCGTCGCATTACCAGGGGGCATCGGTACACTCGAGGAATTGATGGAAGCCATGACATGGTTGCAACTCGGGTATCATGCGAAACCGGTGGGAATGTTGAATGTGGACGGATTCTTCGACCCTTTGCTGCACATGCTCCAACACATGGTTGAGGAAGGATTCCTCAGACAGGTTCTGGTGGATGCACTGGTGGTGGAGCAAGAACCTCGTATCCTGCTTGAACGTCTGGCGAATATCGATCTGAATCTCCCCGGAAAGATCACCAGCTGACGCCATACTTCTGCATTGGGTCCTACATCCACTCTCATCTTTGCGCTATAATCTCCACATGAAACAGATGTATCGTATTCGTGATTTGGCCTACATCATCGGAGGTTCGATGGTGACCGCAGTGGGAGTGGCAGGATTCGTCACTCCAGCGAAGTTGGCAGGTGGTGGGGTGAGTGGAATCGCCGTCATCCTCTACCATCTATGGAATATCGAAGTGGGTACCAGCATATTCCTGCTCAGCCTACCCCTGTTCATTGCGGGAGTGAGGATATTCGGAACTCGATACGGCTTTTCCTCACTATTGGGAACCATATTGCTCTCCCTATTCACGTTCCTATTCGGAATCCTATTCGGATTCCAAGGATTCCTTCCTTACAACGACTCCATCGACACCCTACTTTCGGCACTTTTCGGAGGGTTTCTCAGCGGATTCGGAATGGGTCTGGTGTTGAAGGGAGGAGCGAATACCGGTGGTACCGACATCGCAGCCCAGATCGTGAGCAAATTCACTCCGATACCTGTCGGCAGTGCATTGTTCATCGTCGACGGGTTGGTCATTGTCGCCGGTGGATTCGCATTTGGTCTTGAAAGTGCGCTCTTCGCCACGATCACATTGTATGTCACCAGTGTATCGGTCAACTTCGTGCTGTTGAATATGGGAACACGATATGCGAAAACGGCCCTCATAGTCAGCCAACAACATCCCAGGATCGCGCAAAGGATTATCGATGAACTCGGGCACAGCGGCACATTGTTGGAAGGAAAGGGCATCTATTCGAAACAGGATAGGCCGGTGTTGCTTACCGTGATACCCAATCAGAAGATCACTAGATTGAATACCATAGTAAAAGAAGAAGACCCCGAAGCCTTCATGATCATTGAAGAAGCATTCGAGGTCCTTGGAGAAGGCTTCATGCCGTTGAAAGGAAAAAGCGACGTATAGAAGAACGATTCAGAGCATCAGTTCTTCCACAACTTTTCCGGATATACACCTTCTGCTATCTTCTGATGCAATTCGTCCTTCACGATCTGTCGGTCCTCCTGATAAGTCATGCCGAACCAACGCTCGGTGGTGGTATAGAAACGCATCCTACCCACGCCCTGCTTCACCATGAGACTCGCACCCTCGGGGAGATAGCACTCCTCCTTCTCTGTCGAGACCGATTCCTTCAGGAAATCATCGAAATATTGTTGAAAGAAATCGAGTGCCGCCGGAGAAAACCCGAAGTAATTCATGGATACCCACTCATCACCGGTGAGGACCTTGTCTTGACCATCTATCGTACTGAGGATCCTATCTCCATCGTGGAAAATCTTCTTATTCTCCCGCATGGAGACCAAATGTCCATCCTTCACATCACAGATGGCACGTGAGACGGAACCACTGCGACTGGTGGTATTCTTCAACACATAACCCACCATGGCATGTTCGGTCGAATCATTGGAGATTGAAGCAAGGTGCCGGGCCATGATGCCATACGCTTCACGGCCGTAATAATCGTCACTATTGATCACACAGAAAGGGGCATCAAGCACCTGTTTCGCACAGAGAACGGCATGAACGGTTCCCCATGGCTTTTTCCTACCGGACGAAGCTTTCACCTGTTCGTCACTGAGCAGCGTATCGAGTTCCTGGAACACATAGGAAGCATCGCAATTCGCTGCGATTCGATCGAATATTCGCAAACGAAAATCCTTCTCTATATCTTTTCTGATGATGAAGACAACCTTACCGAACCCACTTTGCAATGCATCGTAGGTCGAATAATCGAGCAATGCCTCATTGTGCAAACCCACTCCATCAATTTGCTTCACTCCGCCGTAACGGCTACCCATACCTGCAGCCATGACCAATAAAATCGGCTTCATCGGGACCTCCTCGAGTCATTTATGGTTGTGATTATAGCATGATGGAAAAAAAACCACTACGGGGGGAAAGGAATTCAATCGGCCGAGACTTCAACTGCGACGGATGCTTCGTAGGCACCGAATGTGAACCCAGACAAATCGAACCCCTCCTCCACGGTGGGGAAGGTAACATAGATGATACCACGCTCTTCAGCACGGACACCCCTACTCATACCAATCGGCTTCTGAACTTCCTGGAAGGCCTCATCGGTAAAACGGTATTGGGTTCCCCTCTCCATTACAGTGAGTTTGAAGGGTATCGGAGGTGCTGAGGATCCACCTTCATCAGAGACACTCCTGAATGCGAAGATACCTTCACCCAGCCGAGTGGGATAACCCGGAGAAAGACGTAGCCTGTAGGCGATATCGGGACTATTGGAGAAAAATTGATAAGTGGCCACCTCATGGGTCGTTCCAGCCATCTCACGACTCAGTTCAAAGAAAATACGGTCCCTCACTTCCAGCGAAAAACTCTCCTGCAATTCGATATGACCCTGCATGGGAATGGTTTCACTGAAAAGCAACTGTTGGGAATACAAGGGGAGTAGGGACACTAGAAGGGGCACAAACAAGAGCACCAATTTTCTCAGCATGACTTCTCCTACAGGTGAAATCTCCACACCCACTTGATTATTTATGGTACTTAAACTCGCAAGTGATGTCAAGAGATATTGCTTTATGACTAGATATTTTTATTAATGGCATGAGCGAATAGTGTTTATATATTTTCAATATATTGTTTTATGATTTTCTTACTTATGACATAAATAGATGTATTTATATCGATCTCAATATACAATCACCAGAGAGAACGTCGTATGCTATTGACAAGAAGAGGCCCAATCCATAGCATACAGGCATTGGATGCGTAGCTCAGCTGGATAGAGCGCTGCCCTCCGGAGGCAGAGGTCGTGGGTTCGAATCCCGCCGCATTCATTACGCTTTCCAAAAGGATTGGCATGCACATTGAAAGCGATTCCGTACAAGATTACTTGAACAAGATTCCCGACAATTTCAAGGATGTAGTCACCGAGACGCGCAAGGGACTGGTAAATTCCCTCCAAAAAGGGTTTGTCGAGACAATCCGATGGGGAATGATTTCCTATGAGGTACCGCTGGACATTTCCGGCCCAACCTACAATTCCCAACCATTGAATTTCGTCGGTTTGGCCGCCCAGAAACATCACTGTTCACTCTATCTCATGGCAATCTATGCCGATCCCGATCGGTACGCGAGACTGGAAAAAGCCTATCGGGATGTAAATCTCAAACCCAATTTGGGCAAATCATGCATCCGGTTCAAGAAACTTGAGGAAATCCCACTCGATGCCATACTGGACCTCCTTTCCGCTATCTCGGTTGACGAGTTCTTACATCTCATTAAAGTCCAAAGGACTCGCTGAACATTTCCATTTCACTTGTACAAGTCTGGAAAAAGGAGCACACTATCACCAACTACACATCCCATTCGAACGTTTATACGCAAGGAAACATAGATTGTCCCGCCTACAGAGTGCCTCTTCATCGCAGATCCCGCTGTTCACAAACCGCCAACTTGTTGCATTGATCCTTCCCATCGTGGTGGAGAGAATGCTTGATGTATCGATTGGATTCGCCGATACCTTGATGATCTCCTCGGTTGGCGAGGCCGCAGTCTCCAGCGTATCACTTGTTGATTCTGTGAATTATCTTTTCCTTTTCCTCTTCTCCGCCCTTGCAGCGGGAGGAGCTGTGGTGGTTGCGCAATACATTGGTCAGAGGAATGCCCGTCTCGCAGGGGATGCAGCGAAACAACTCATCTACTCCACCACCATGGTGGCACTTCTATTCACCGCAACCTTCCTTATCTTCAACAGGACAATCCTTACCCTACTGTTTGGAGAACTTGAGAAGGAAGTACTGGATCAAGCGCAAATCTATTTCGCTCTCACCGCCCTCTCCTTTCCCTTTCTGGGACTTTTCAACAGTGGCGCAGCGTTATTCAGAGCGACAGGCAATAGTCGTATTTCGATGCGGGTGGCTCTGGTGATGACCATCACCAACATCACAGGCAACGCCCTTCTCATCTTCGGATTCGATATGGGAGTGCTTGGAGCGGGAATCGCATCATTGGTGTCCAGAATTGTGGCAGCTTCAATGATGCTTGCGCTACTGCTACTGAAGAACGACCGGATTCAAATTGATCATCTGCTTCGCATTCGCATGGAGTGGCCCATGGTTCGCAGAATTCTCCGCATAGGTATTCCCAACGGGATAGAGAGTGGAATTTTCCATGTGGGAAAAATCATCGTTCTCAGTCTCACGGCATCATTCGGCACCGTAGCGATCGCAGCGAATGCCATTGCGAATTCTGTCGCATCGATGTCAAATATTCCGGGAGCAGCCGTGGGAATAGCCTCCATTACCGTGGTGGGACAATGCATGGGAGCGGGTGATCATGAACAGGCATCCTACTATGCAAAAAAGTTGATGAAGATTGCATACCTGACCATGGCACTGGTGGCGACAACCCTGTTCTTTTCAGTTGAACCGATGGTGGGACTCTTCAACCTGAGTGCGGCTTCCACCACTTTGGCAACCGAAATTCTCAAGATCATGTGCTTCACCAGTGCACTTCTGTGGCCCGTCTCATTCGCTCTTCCCCAAGTGTTGCGTGCTTCAGGCGATGTCAAGTTTACCATGACCGTTTCGATCGCTTCGATGTGGATATTCCGTGTCGGATTCAGCCATGTATTGGGAAGCTATCTTGGGTTGGGCCTCCATGGCATTTGGTTCGCGATGTATATAGACTGGATATGCCGATCCACCTGCTTCGTCACCCGCTTCCTAAAAGGTACTTGGAAAACCAAAAAAGTAATCTGAACCAACCGGAAGCAAAATGGAACCTCGCGATGTTATTCGGGTATGAACAGATACCCCACCACTACATTCGATGCCACGAGCATCAAGGAATTGCCCTCGGAACAGCGACCCCGGGAGAGGCTCAGGATGAAAGGGCCCAATGCATTGTCGGACATGGAACTGATCGCCATCCTCATCGGTAGCGGAACATTCGGTCGACCTGCCCATGTTCTGGCCCAACAGATCCTTGACTTGCTCGACAGGACGAGTGGTGATTCCGAAGTGGAGGTAGATGATCTTACCCAAATCGATGGAATGGGAATTGCAAAGGCAACCCTAATCAGCGCAGCACTCGAACTGGGAAGGCGACGACTACCTTCCAAACGAAAACAAATCATCTTCCCCAGCGATGTCTATCCCCTCATACGGCACTACGGCAGTAGACCGCAAGAATACTTTCTCTCGATCGCACTCAACGGAGCACATGAGGTGATCTCGATCAATGTCGTTTCCATCGGATTGGTCAACCATACCTTGGTACACCCACGCGAGGTCTTTGCGTAGGTTTTGATACAATGATTTAGAGGTACTATAGGCATAAAACCCCTCTAGAATGCGCTAGTTTGAGGTTTTCATGCCATCACGGCCTTAATTGGAGAAAGCTTTTTAGCGAGGAAAGACTCGTGGAATTGAGAGCTTGTGTATTTTGAAACCATGGGATACGCACACATAGAAAAAAACTATTAGTGTACCCCGATATTAAAATTTGAAAACGTTGAAGTTAGTTAGATTGTCGGATCTTCACCAACTTGATTGCTATAACCCTTTTAGTATCACCTAGATTACCGTGAGCGATTTGAGATTTTTCTGAATATTGCATATCTCGTTTTACAATCATTACTTGATGATTATTACTCTTTACTTATCCCTATCTGGATAATAAGCTGAGTTATGGTTAAACCTCTTGGAGGAATTTCATGATTTCAAATATTAGACTTAGTACAACGAATTCATTTGATGGTTATCAAATAACTCAATACTTAGACATCGTCTATGAAAGCATAGTTGTTGGTACAAACCTTTTCAGTGATTTCTTTGCTAGTGTCTCAGATATATTTGGAGGAAAATCGCGTAGTTACCAAAAACAACTATACCAGTTACGCAAGTACGCCTTAGAAGGCTTAATTGAAAAAGCAAGAGAGAAAGGTGCTAACGCAATCCTTGGAATCAAAATAGATTCTGATGAAATTTCTGGCTCTGGAAAATCCATGTTCATGATCAATGTTGCAGGTACTGCAGTAGTAATAAAAAAGATAGACGATACAAGATCTGAAGTGCAACATTTAATGGTTGATGGTGAAGATGTAAAAAAACACATAAAGATGCAAGAAATCGAAAAAAGATACACTAAACAGAACTTTCAATTGGAAGAAGATGAGATTGATATGCTTATACATGGTGAATTCCCAGACGCAGCCAAATTTTTCCTTAAGTCGCTATTCACAATCCAAGAAGGGTCTTCAACTTTTAACCGAGAAGACTATAACGAAAACCTTTCTTCTTTATTAATGTATCTAGGTCAATTCGAGCCAAAAGAGCAAGCATCCTTTCTTTATCCTTATATTCCGGACTATTTAAGACTTGAAGAAGCCATAATGACCATTCTGAATAGTTTAGGCCTTGTTGATTTTAGTAAAATCGCTGATTGGTTCTATTCAGATGCAGTCGACCTCCAACACTTTGCACTGAATGTATTAAAAATAATTAAAGCTGGGTATTCTACAGAAGATATAGTTGCTTGTCAGAATCTTATACATCTTCTGGAAAAGAAATATTCCATGGACACCCTAGAAGACGATGGAAAGAACTGGGAATGCGCCTGTGGGAAGATCAACTCAACTAAACATTCCAATTGTAGACGGTGTAACAAGAACAGATTGGGATTTTTCGATAACGAAGTTCAACCTTTAGAAGTAATCAATATTTTGAGAAATGAATTATCTATAGTTAAAGTGCTGTTGAATGATGACTAATCAAAAATTATTTGAAGGAGGCAGTCAAATGGGAAAATTACATAAGCCGGGAGAAGACAATCAGAAGCCTGGCAAATATATTGAAACCGGTCCACTTGGAGGAGATTTGCCAAAACCAAAAGTGGTAAAAATTGATCCAGGTGATAGACTCCCGCCCACTAGCAAACCTGGGAATAAATGGAAACATAAATAGGTTGAAGTTAGAGCATTGAATTAGCAATTTTCTTTCGGTAGAGGTTCTTCAGTCAAATATTGCCCCAGCGTTGCCCCATCGTCAGTGACCCAATAATCATTGCCGTTTAGACTAGCCCCTCCAACAAAACCTGCGGCTGCAGAAGGGCTAGTGAATCTAATTTCCTTCGATAGGACAAACGAATTGTCGATAATATCTTTGTATTTCTCACGTAATCTAATCACTTGCTTCGGGGCACTTCTGACCTAAGCCCTTTGTCTAGACAGTTGGTTTGAAATCATACGAAAATCAAGCCACCCGTTGTTCCATTTCCTTGATTGGAAATGCTCCATAATAGACTGCATCTGGAGTTTGATATGCCAACCCTTGATGCAACCTTTCTCCATTAAAGAAATCAATGAAGCCCTTCAAGCCCCTTCTCAACTCACCGAGAGTCCGGTAGTCGTGAAGGAAGATATGTTCATATTTTTGGGTTCGCCACGTTCTCTCCATGAATACGTTATCCAGACACCTGCCGACTCCATCCATGCTTATTTCAACTTTTAGATGCTCAAGGATTGCTAGGAACTCAATGCTAGTAAATTGGCTGCCTTGATCACTATTAAAAATGGCCGGTACACCATACTGATCAATTGCTTCATACAGACATTCCTTGCAGAACGCCACATCCATAGTATTACTTACCCGATGGGATAAAATCTTACGGCTAAACAGATCGATGATGGCCACCACGTAGACCATACCACTGGGAAGCCTCACGTAGGAGATATCTGTTGCCCAGACTTGGTTCACATGCCGTATCTTCTTTCCTCTCAATAGGTAGGGATACTTCTTATGTTGCTTTCCTTTCCCTTGTCGAGAGGTGTTCGGTTTAGGAGAAATACCACGAATCCCCAGTCGTCTCATAATCTTTCTTACCCGCTTCTCAGTTGCTCGTTCATACCCATCTTGCTGTAATTGTCGAGCCAGTTTCTGGTACCCAGTCGCAGGATGATCTGTCCACCAATTGAGAACAACCTGTACCAACGCAAGTTCATCATCACAGAACTTGATCTGATCCTTGTGACGAAGCCACCAATAGTAGCTACTTCTCGATACACCTAACAGGCGACATTGCTCGGCAATACCCATACTAAAGGTTTTACCATGCAGTTCGATCGAAAGCCCAGGAGTGATGATCTGCTCATCTCTTAGTCCTGGATTTTCAGTTTTTTTTTGAGTAGCACGTTCTCCAGTTGGCTCTTACCATACTCTTCAAGTAGCAACTGTTTCTCCCGTTCAAGTTCCTCTAGGTGCTGTTCAAGCTCCTTCTGGATCTTCGATTTCTCATTGAAGAACCGAGGCCCTTCCTGTTGGAGAGTCTTCTTCCAAGTACTTACCAAACTCACAGAGATGTTGTTTTCCGCAGCAATTGCCTGAATGGTCTTCTCGCCAGCGAGTGCTTCAGAAGCTACTTTTAACTTGAAATCGCCAGTAAATGTCCGTTTTTTCCTTCCCATAGGTCCACCATACGCATGTTACGCATCGTGGGCAACTCTATTCGTATCTTTTCGACTCCTCCTGTCCAAGATTCGGTCTTAGTATACTAGAATAATTTCATTGGGCTGGGCAAATTTGATTAAATAGATTATCAAATCATGAAAAACTACCTTGAGTTTTAGTAATTTTCATAGCACGACTGTTGTATGACGTTTGGGGATAGGTAACAAAGTAGAATAAATATCCCAAAATGGGAACTTCATATTGATTATATTAAAAAAGGGATTATAATGTATGCATGTGATATCAAGAAGGTGTCTAATTGAGTTTGGTACTAATCACCCAGATGTTAGAGGAGAACTAAATACATGGTTTCACATGATGGAAAGGGGGAAATATCCAAGCCCCATCGCCATCAAGGAGGTCTTTAGGTCAGCAGATATTATTCCTAGTGATAGAGTAGTATTCAACATTAAAGGTAATTCTTACAGGATCATTGTGAAAATAAGATATTCCACACAAACTATGTTTATCAGATTCATAGGAACCCATGCAGAGTACGCTAAAGTAAATGCGGAGAAAATATAATGAAACCAAAACTATTGAAGAATGATCACGATTATGAGATGGCCCTAAAATATATAGAGTCGCTGATGGAACAACCTGAATCGAAAGACACCAACGAAGAAATTGAATTATTTACCTCATTGATATCATTCTATGAAGAAGAATCTTTTCCTGTTGACCTCCCTGACCCCATTGATGCAGTTTTATTCGTTATGGATCAACAAGGACTGGGAAGAAGAGACCTCATCCCTATTATTGGTAGCCAGAGCAAGGTATCTGAAATTCTGAATAGGAAACGGCCACTTAGTCTTTCTATGATCAGAAAACTTCATGAAGAACTGAACATACCAGCTGAAATTCTTCTTCAGGATACACAGCAGAACCAAGTTCCAGAGAAACAATTCACCTATGAAAATTATCCCGTTCCTGAAATGTTTAAGTTAGGATATTTTTCCAGTTTTAATAAAATTTCTCAAGTTAGAGAGTACTTTGAAGAAGCTATGTCTAACTTATTCCGTCAATTTGGTGGTAGAATTCCCCAGACAATTTATTGTAAGCAATCATTAGAAAAGGCAAAACCAAATCTTAATGCATTGCTTGCTTGGCAGGCGCATATCCTTCAAAAAGCATCTTCAGACGAGGTAGATGATTTCTCTTTAGATTCTCTCGATAATTCATTCTTCGAGGAATTGCTCTCATTCAGTATGTACTCCAAAGGTCCGCTATTAGTAAAAGACTACCTTAAAACATATGGAATCCGTTTTGTTATAGAACAACATCTCTCTAAGACTTATGTAGATGGTGCAGCTTTCAAATCTCATGATGACAAACCTATGATTGTTCTTTCTTTGAGACATGATCGAGTTGATAACTTTTGGTTTACCCTTTTACATGAGTTAGGGCATGTCGTTAAACATCTTTATAACGAATCGGATAATAAAGCATTTTTTGATGACACTTCTCCTAGTCCAAATGAATGTGATTCCCAACTAGAACAAGAGGCAAATCATTTCGCTATGGAATATTTAATCCCACCAACAAAGATAACAGTTAGTGAATTAAGTGATGCATCCTTTTGGTCTCCCTCTAAAATATTAACAACATCAAAAGAGCTAAAACGTTCTCCCGCTATTCTTGCTGGCCGTATACGATATGAAACCGGTAACTATTCTCTATTCTCCGAGATGTTGGAGACAAGAGGTTTAAAATGCTTGTTTCAGTAAATTGTTTTCTTAGAATATAATTGGCAGTTCTTTTACAAATATGATCTATTGCTAAAATAACCGTCATGCTTCATTAACCAAGGATTGACTGGTAGATGTAGCTGAGGTGCTGCGTTTGAGCGAGAATGAGAAAGCAAATATGTATGACAAAATCATCAAAAAAACCTGCTCGCACCGGATTTAAATTCGTATGCGCCCAAAAGGCACCTGAACGCTACACTCAAAACTACCAAAGTTCTTGGAAACGAATGTAGAAGATTGGTTATTTTTCATCGAAAAGTAGAATCTCAGTTCGATAATCTGTGAAATACTAAAAGGTTAGAATTATCTGATAGTTTAATCATAATACAATTCGGTCTACCATCTGAAGCGCTATGCCTACGCTCTTTTTTCCTTACGTATTCAATTATAAGCATCGCTTTTATCTCATATGGTTTATATAAAACGCTATTACCCAGCTTTACTTCCACATGAAAAGGCCCATTAGTATGGGCAAAATATCGTTCTTAATCCGTATTGCACTCATTGAATTGAATACGTATCCTTGACATCCGGAGGCAACCTAGTTAGCATTCATTCACGAGAACAACTTGTGTGTTTTCCCAAACGTTGAAGCAACGACTGTTCCAAGATGCAGCCGTTGTTGAGTTTTATAAGGGTTCGACATTTACCACAACTTGGATAGATTGTGAATCGAAAGAAAATGTCTTTTTTAAAAGAGCCTGTTTTTTGGCTCATTAAGGTCTATCCCTATTCTCATTAACCCCAGAAATACTCACTGGACCGTTTTTCATCTTTACATACAACTAATGTAATCAAAATACATTCTCTCAGTCAGTCCCTCTCCCACAACTCCTATGGATTTCTTAAGTTGTTTCGTTTTTCTCATTGTTTGTCCTTTCCCAAGAGAGGACTTCCTAAAACTGGTTTCGCGCCAAGCTTTCCGGCTTGGTAGAAATTAGCCAGATTATTGTTTTTGTGGAGTTTGAAATCTTGTGCGCTGTAATACTCACTTGTGCCACTATCCTGTTTCTCACAAAACCAAACCATGTCATTGCGCATATAATCCTGTTCCATGAGGTATTGTGCATGGGTGGTGACGATGAGTTGGGAGTTGTTGGCATTCAGCAAGAACATTTGCAAGAAAAAGGAGACGAGATCTGGATGCAAGGAAGATTCCAATTCATCAATCGCGGCCACATGAGAAGACCCAATCAGCTGCTGTAGCACACCTCCTAACCCGAAGTAACGCATGGTTCCTGCAGATTCATCCTCTGAAGAAATCTGATAGGTTCCTTGGGTTGTAGCGTGTAAAAATAGTAATTCCTTTACTTCCAATTGGTTGTCATTTTTCAATTTTTCCAAGAGACTTTTCGGGGCGCCCTGCTCTGCAAACTTATCCAGTAGGGTTTCATCGATAGGAATGATCCCGTTCCGTATCTCAAGGTCAGCTATCTGAAAGTCGGCTTTTGCCAAGAATGTCACAAAAAACTGTTTCTGTTTGGCATCTGCTTCCAATCGATTTCTACTCCATTCCCTCAAGCGATGATTTGGGGTGATTAGGGGCATCAGGTTTTTCCTGAAATATGAAATGACGGTATCCAGTACCGGAGAATGGATATTACTCTTCTGATAGGCAAATAACGTGGTGGAGTTCTCAAGGGTATTTCCATTCAGAATCGTCCTTTCCTTTGCAGATAGAGTGCATTTGGAGCCAAAATTGAGTTTAGAAACAGATTTCTCTGTGTCATAATTGCGTGAAAAGAGTGTGGCTATCCTTTTCTCTGGAGTAAAACGGAGAACTTCCCATAGTATTCGCTGTGAATCCAAGCAAACTAAGTATTCATATTGAATACCTTCGATGTAGAAAATCAATGAGAATGTTCCCGGTTGCGCTTGGGCTATAGGATCCAATAAGAATGGAGTGAATCCGGTTTCCTCATCCTTGGTCTCCGGACCGGATAATACCAAGTTCCGTACAAAGTCCAGTGCGTGTAACATATTTGATTTCCCCGATGCGTTGTACCCATACAAAACACAGACCTTGAGGAGACTCACAGAGCTATTGATTCGGGTGAGAAGATACTCATCCGACCCATTATGTATTTTACTATTTGGAAGAAAACTTAGCGTCTGTTTTGTCTTGATAGAACGATAATTTTCTACAGAAAATTCTTTTATCATATTTTTATTTCCTTTTCACGTATTATTTCTACGTTTAGTTAAATTATATTTCATATTTTTAATATTCTCAAGGAAAATCTTTATAAGAATATTTTTGCGCGCGGTAAAATGAAATGCACGCCAAAAGGGCATTTAACCGAATGGAAAATCTTCTTATAGGAGATCTTCTGAATCATCAGATAGAACGAAAACCTACGGAACAATTGAAGATTTTGGCGACGGATCTAAGAGTGCAGGAAAAATCAGCTCTTGTAGAGTGCGACCTATCAGAACATTCTAGTCACTCACAAAAGCAAAAACCGTCATATTAGGAAACCACTGTAACGGATCGCGTTCGGTGGTTTCCTTCTCTGTATCTGTTTTACCTAGTAATAAATACTCAGAACATTATCACATTCCCGCCAGTACAATCCTTAGGTAAGTTCTGCTAAATCTCAGGCCATAGCCTGTACATTATTAACACCATTACTCATCGAAAAGTAGAGCAATAATGGAGAAGTAATTAAATCAGCCACAGTCGATCTGGAAATCCTAAAGGGTGATGCAAACAAACTGGGGGAAGTACTCAAAGGTATATTCGCCGATGGATCGTACAGAGCAGTGAATGCAAGACGCTACTTGTGAAATGTACTCTTTTACCTTCCCAGCTTTGAAACCGAATAGATTCTCCCGGGTGTTTTATTAAACTCCCACATGATCACTACCGCGGGAGATTATATGTGGTCGGAGATCGCAAGTAGGCGGTGTTTCTGCCGTTACCTTGGCTGAGGATGTATCCCTCTTCCTTGAGGCGCTTAAGCGCAGCCTCTACTGAGGAACTTCCGATACTTGGGCAGAGCTCAAGGATCTGTGCTTTGGTGAACACTCCCAAGGTGCTGTCCACAGCTTTGCGCACGATCTCATATGGGGTACTTTTATAATCCATCGAACCAAGCCTTTCCTCGAGGTCACGATAACAGTTCAAAACGATGCCGAGAAAATATTTGATGAAGGAAGTGTAGTCGTTCTTACCCTCATGCCATCCGCTGGAGACTTTCTCCAATACGTCGTAGTACGTATCTTTAGTTTTCTCAATCTTCTGTTCGATACTGATGTATTTGCCCACCATGAAGCCACTTTGGTACAGCAACAGCGTGGTAAGCAGTCGACTCAACCTCCCGTTGCCATCATTGAATGGATGAATACACAAAAAGTCGCAGATAAATAGGGGAATCAAGATCAGCGAATCCAACACTTGCTTGGCAAGAGCCTCCCGATAGCTAGTGCAGACCGCATCTACGGCTTCCGGTGTCTCAAATGGTTCAATCGGAGTGAATCGGGTGAAGGAACTACCGTCCGCATGGGTCTCGTTGATGTAATTCTGGGTGTTTTTAAACTTCTTCCCGAACGTCCTGTCGGTATACGAAAGCAGGTCCCGGTGCAACTGTAGGATGACATCACCTGTGAGTGGAATATATTCATAGCTTTCGCAGATTGTGTTTAGCACGTCACGATAACCCACAATCTCCTGTTCATCCCGATTCCGGGGTGTAGTCCGATTCTCCACCAGTTGTTTCATTCGAGCATTAGATGTCCCAATACCCTCGATCCTGTTCGAACTGTCAGTGCTCTGGATCTTTGCCACTTCGACCAGCCGTTCCAGCTCAATCGGCTTCTGCCTAAGGTATAACTCTTGCCTACCCTTATACTCACGTATCTGTGCGACGAACGAGAGTATCTCGGCATCCCATGAGCTTTCTCTCAATTTGCTGTAATCGAATTCGCGCATCTTTATCCCACCTGCTTTGTTTTTCTCCCACAGAATACTCTATTTTAGGAGATAATTAATCCCCGGGGGAAAAACCAGATGACAACCGTCTGCATTCCAATGGTTACATTATCTGGTAATTACGCTGTACACATCATCGCACAATATGGTGCTCATCGGTGATTTCTCCGGCGATATTCATCTCGAATAACGTACGAACCTTTTGGCGGTCATCATCATAACGACTCAGGAGATAGGTGAGTTTCATCACAGCGGCTTCCAGAGTCATATCCTTGCATCCCAGCACCCGCAACTGTTTTACGATACGGGCACTCTCATAGATATCGAGCGATACACGACCATGGGTACATTGAGTAGCTATTACGACTATCTTTCCTTGTTCAATCGCTAAGGTGATGAAACCAACCAACCCCGAATCCTTCCCTGTAGGCATATTTCCCGCCCCGTAAGCTACGATGATGAATGCTTCAATACGCTCATTGTGTAGCAGAAAATCCAAGTCGGTATTCTGCAGACCGGGAAACAGATGAATCACGAACACCGTCTCCCTCAGTTTGCTGAACGGTTGGAACTCTTGTGCTTCTAATGTGGGATTGCCCACCGGGTAGAGGTTGAAGTTGATATTCACCCCGGCTTCACCAAGAGTGGGAAAGTTTGGACTATCGAATGCCTCAAACTTCCAAGTCGAGACCTTGGTGGTCCGATTACCACGCAATAACTTGTTTCCAAAGAATAATGCGATCTCATTGAAGGAACTGGCAGCAATCTCGACTGAATTGATCAGATTGCTTTTCGCATCCGTTCGTATCTGCATGAAAGGACGTTGGGAACCTGTGAATACCACCGGTTTGCCAAGACCCGCCAACATGAAAGAGAGTGCAGAAGCCGAGTAGGCCATCGTATCGGTACCGTGGATTACCACAAATCCATCGAATGCATCACGATTGTCAGCAATGGTAGAAGCAAGCAGATTGATATGTCCCAACGTCAACTCGGCACTATCTTGGATATAGGGGACCACCACATCGATTTGTGCAAGCAGTTCTAATTCGGGTACGACCGATAGAAGATCGTCTTTGGAGATACGTTCATTGGGTTTCCATACCCCCTCCTTCTCCAACATTCCGAAGGTCCCGCCAGTATGCAGTATGAGTATACGTTTCAGAGTACTTCCCTCCCCTATGCTTAGCTCTTATTACTATATCACATTCTACTTCAACCACATCACCAACTTGATCAAAGTCCCTCCAACAAATGCACTGCAGATATCAGAGCAATCTGTTGATTCGGCTCTCATAGTACGTATATAATGCATTGGATTGAACACAAATGGCTTCAGAACATACATATAGAGGAGATTGTTGATGACATTGCAGAACGAAAACCACATCAAAAAGGATTATTCCAATGGTTTGGTCATCTTTCTCGAAAAGAAATCCCTTACCGATGAACTATTTTCTTCCAACATGCCAGCGAACCATCGGGGGGTTGTCGATGACGTAGTTTCTGCATTGCACGAATTGCAACATCACCACCATCTGGTGATTGCAGGAGAAGGAGAGATTTCGGATCATCCAACTGAATCTCATCTAAGTTCCCTCCTATTAGAATCTGAAGTCAAATTCTCTGAAACCGCAGATTACCTGACTGGAAAAGATACATTCTCCCAAAGTGAAGACTCAACACGTACCCATATTGAGGAATTCTCACGAAACTATGGTATCCCTGTCGAACGCAGACTTCTCGTTCAAGCTGGTACAAAATTATCGATCTTTTGTGACCTGAAGAATCTTGGAACAGAAACAGTTCTTCCAGAAGTGCTCACTATCTGCTTTCACACCTATAGTGATATGGCATCTTGGATACTGTCTCATCCTTCTCCCTACAAAAACCTCCTTCAAGGCCTCCAAGAAGGAGCGGGAATTTTGAGAGAAGGCGGCCTCGTCGTCCTACCGACGGAGACCGTCTATGGACTCGGTGCGGATGCGACAAATCCGGTAGCTGTTCAAAAGATCTTTGCAGCCAAAAAACGTCCATTCTACGACCCGTTGATCGTACATGTGTCCGATACGAAGCAGATGCTACCGTTAGTGACCGAATTTCCTGAGAAAGCAAAAGCGTTAACAGCACATTTTTGGCCTGGACCGTTGACTGTCGTGCTTCCCAAATCCTCATTGGTACCTTCGATAGTGACTGCCGATAGTCCTTCGGTAGCAATAAGAATGCCCAGTAATCCATTGGCCCGCGAACTGATTCGCCTCGCAGGTAAACCGATTGCCGCCCCAAGTGCAAACCTTTTCGGTTGTACAAGCCCGACAACCGCACAACATGTGGAGCAACAGTTGGGGGGAACATACGATGCGATTATCGACGGAGGGGCATGCATCGTGGGTATCGAATCTACCGTGATATCATTTCTTGGAAAGACACCTAGGATTCTTAGACCCGGGGGCATAGACCAGAAGGCTATAGAGGCATGTATCGGCAAAGTATTGTCGGATCAACACGACAGCGTTGAGGAATCAACGACCAGTCCCGGTATGCTCCCCAGCCACTACGCTACAGCCACCCCACTCCAAATAGTCGAAAATCCGAGCGATTATGCATCAAGAAGTGATGTGGGTGTACTTCTCTTTGGAAAAAGTACTGAAGACTTTCATGGACCGGTAGAATATCTGAGTCTCTCTTCAGATCCGAAAGAGGCCGCTAAACGATTGTATCAGGCAATGAGAAAGCTCGATCGCCTATCACTCTCACTGATCGTGGTTAAGCTACTACCGGAAACCGGAATTGGAATCGCAGTCAATAATAGACTTCGAAAAGCTGCAAATAACCATTAAGCCACATGATAAGGCCAACTGACTGTTAAGGGTTTCTCCTTGCTAGCCACCTATTGGTCCTTACTGTTTTTCTTCAGAAATAAACTCATAGGAGACGAGCAACTTTGTAGACGAAAAAACAAATCGGGTGCCGTATCGAAAACTACGATTTTACAAAGTACCGCACAATCGTGGACCCATAGATAACGAAGTTTGCTCCGAAAGGATCCAAAGGCCCACGTCAATGATGATTCTGAGATTGAATGAAAATACTTCATTAGTTCCATTTTAATAGCTAAATGAGCAGGTGTCCTGCCGCAAAGAACATCATTCAATCTCCAGCGGAAGTGATGACCCGAGGATGCCTACGTTGCTTGTATTCGCTCGGGAGAGGGGACCATATACTGGTCCCTCCCCACTCGTTCAATTTATAGATCAAGCACAACCGCTGGGCAATCGCATATATCGAGCATCTTTATTGGAAGCCCCATGTACAGCCAGATCCAGGCTACTATAAATTTTTCGCGTCGTATCGTTGATATCGTCTTCACTTACTACATCCACCACCGCATACCTGTCTCTTAGATATGATAGCACCGGTTCCGTTTGGGCATAGTGCACTTGTAATCTCCTCAATACAGTTGATTCTGTGTCATCGACCCGTTGTACGAGATCGGTAGTGCAGTTGTTGCATCGACCCACACTGTAAGGTTTATGGTATGCCAGATGGTAGACAGAATTACATGATGGACAGATACGCCTACCCGTCACACGATCAATGATTTTCGCATCATCCAGAGTAATATTGACTACTGTATCGATAGCCCGCATTTCTGCTTTCAAGCTCTTTTCTAAATGCTCAACTTGGGAAATCGTTCTCGGAAATCCGTCAAGAATGAATCCTTGCTTGCAGTCGGCTTGACGAATCCGATCCATTATTAATCCTATGGTCATCTCATCCGGCACCAGCGATCCGTTATCCATATGGATTTTCACTAGCTTTCCCAGTTCGGTACGGTTAGCAACATTTTCACGAAATAAATCCCCGGTCGAGATATGTGGAATTTGCAATGCTTCCGAAAGAAATCTCGCCTGGCTTCCTTTTCCAACACCAGGCGCTCCAAACATGATAAGTATCATTCGATAGAATCTCCTTAATAATTTCTGCGAGTGAATATGATGGAAAACATGCTTATATCCTCATTTGAATTAGTTTTACATATTCTTCTAGCGCTCCATCGTTCAGACATGTCTCAATGATTCTGCGTCCTAGATGATCTAATTCAGGAGTCAGGAATTTCTCCAACTCCTTCTTGAAAAAGTTCGAAAGAATGATTGACCCCGCATCATAGCCCTGTTCTCCTACCTCAATCTGCCGGTTGACTTCCAGCAATTCTTTGGGAATATTGACTCCATCTACTTTCACGTTAGCAATGGAATATCCAAGGAGTGGATTTCGGGAAGTATTGAGTTGATGTGGTTGGAATTTGGCACTGCCCCGTCTCGCAAGATATTCCCGCGCGATCCATTGTGGCATGAATCCGACTTTGTATATTCCGATATACTGGTTGGGAACCAATATATAGCGGGTATTCGGATAATCCACAATCTGCTTGAGCAACAGGTTTGCCTGATCGACCATCCTCCCGGTAGCGAAAGGCCAATAGGAACCGACTCCCTCACTACTCATACCTTCCGTATCGGTGATGCTTGGATTGTCGTGTCCTCGAGGGGCCACCAACCTCCATAGCCAGGCCAAAGCCGGAGGGAGGATATGGAACAGGCCAATAATACCGTAGGTTGGATGTTCCATTGAGCAAGGAGGTGTCCGTACGCCAAAACTCCGGATGTCGATTTCGACAGGTTGATCGACAATCTTCGTCACCAGTCTTCGGGGCATGATAACCCGAGGATTTGGACAAGGTTTGCCAGGAGCATCCAAGGTGTGTTCCCAGATCAAACAGGTAGAACCAGGGGAGGTTTCGTAATTGAGGAAAATAAGCGGTTCTTGGGGATGTATAGTCAATTCCTCTAGGTATGGATCAGTACCATACTTTGTGATGTGGTTAGTTCGGAGGAACCAACCGTCCTCAGCATCCCCCACTACAAGCTTCCCACTCGAGTTTTGCATTGCAGGGTGGCACAAAGCCATATCGTCGGTCACTGGATTAAGTTCACAGGGCTCAATCAAGTCGAGGTACATCTTTTCATTCGTCAATGTGTTCTGACTGAGAAGAATTCTTCCATCCATTTCTCTGTGAATCTTCTCAATCATTTCACTCTTTCCACCGCCACTGGCTCCCTCATGCATAATAGTGATTACGTTGTCATAGGGTGTGACTACCATCACAGTCGATCCATGGGCGGTAACCCATCCCTCTTTTTCACCAATGTCCAGGAGTACGCCGTAGACACCTTTTTTCGCACTGGGTCCTGGATATAGATTATAAGCAAACATCTCATACACTGTTTCCAACCTATTGTGCACTACCATTTGCTTTCCATTGAAATGGGTATGTCGGAACGTTGGTGCAAGGTAGATGATTGCTGTTGGTGTAAAACCCTCAGGAATCTCACTAGCCGGTATGAATCCCTGGAGATCAGCTAGTCCACCAGCGAAGAACCCGGCATTAGCCGGAGCCACCAATAATGCAGGACCTCCCATCTCCTTGATTCCCGCGGTGAAAGGCATCAGAATCAGATCCGTTGTAGATAACCAATCGAAGGTTAGTTCTCTAAGTGTAGAGAAATCGGTTCCATACTTTTCAAAATAGCGAGTCTTGTCGGTATCGCCTTGATCAGCTATCAACATGCAGTTAGGATCACGACGTCTCATGTAGAGATCAGGGTAGTTGACGACAGCACCATTCTTGCATCTAGCGACAGTCGCCTCGACTATGCTTCCTTTACCGGGAACATCGTACGACACCTCAAAATAGTCGCAGCCTTTTCCACCCATCGCTGCTTCCAACATCTCTTGCCTGGTTTCGGGAATCATTACCTTGTTCCCTTTTGACAATACTACTTGCAATTCCTTTGGCAAAACCATTTTTTCTATCATATTGCTCATTAGTTTCCCCTTCCCGTGATTTTATAGTGATCAAGGTTCTCAATTATCTGACTCATGGTATCCATGATGAGATTTGTCTGATCCCTGCACATGGCGATATGAAGCAAAGCTTCCTTTTCGTTCTCAGACGCCCATGCTCCTAGCAGATAGGGTTCATACATCCTCATGGTGTAGTTGTAAAATCCAAACAAAAAATCGAAGAATCCGGACAGGAAATCTGTAGAATCTAGCGTGCTAAGATGTGATTCATAGTTCTTCTCGTGTATGTCGAGCATCAAATGGGGTATGCGCCAACAATCTACATACCCTTCTTCGGTGAAATGCTGATTGAGGAACGCAACCTGATTCCCATCTTTCTCTGCTATGTTGTTGCAGTACAACTCCATAAGCAGGTAGAATTCCTTCGACTGCAATAGATCCTTACTTGAATTGCAGTGCGATTCCTTCGAAAACGATACACCTGTACTGACTCTCTTACCCACCATCTATGGTGTCCTCCTTGCAGTTTGCCTGCATGCCTCTTTGGGCCAAAAAAAATCCAGCATCTATCGGCAACTACCGACAAACACTGGATTACTTCGGAACTGGTTTAAAACCCTTTCCTTTGTCTTCCAAGAGAACCTTTGGGTCCTCTGATAAAATTCTATATGTTCAAACTACTACTTGGAAAATGTATTCTCCAAATTTTCTGCCAACGTAATGACTATAACCTTCTCCCCTGTCCGCGTACTGACATCGGAATGCAAACTTACAATATTGACATCGACCACTTCTTTGATTTGCTTCTCAAAATATTCACAAGCACTTTCAAACAAACTGGTCCTGACCTGCTTCAACAACTCAACGCCCTGACTACTCTCTGCCAGTTTTCTTTCAACCTGACTTAGGAAGCCCTTTAGCCGAATAATTATCAAGTCTTGACAAATTGTCGTTTTAATTTGTTTGGGACCACGTCCCATGTAATTCATTTCAAAGGCACTTACCGCTTCGCTTATTCTCGCCTCAGATTGTCCCTTTGTCATTAAGTACAACTCCTCTTGACTACAGCACTCTAGATATTATCGCCAACTTTGTCAACATATCGCATTGCCTCATAATTAATCTAGCCGAAAATCATCTATGCCTCATAACTAAAAATCTAGCCCAAATTGATCTACTCTCCAAGACGCATTGCTTCATATACTTAAATCAGAATACACGATTGGGAGGGAACATACGCCGTAAAATTGCGACGTATGATTATTGTGGTATTCGGTCTCTTTCACCATCGTTCGAAGAAGTTTTTAATCCGATTTTAAAACCGCTACTAGCATTCCTCTGTGTACGATCCATGAAGGGGCAAAGCTCGCTCCGTTGAGAAATTCCAGATGCCCATATGCATTGATCCAAGGATGGGTGAAAATGCTTTCACTCCAAAACCGATCTACACGCTCTAGGTCGAATACCAAATCCATTTTTTCTTCGCGCAGGGCTTCACTCGTGTTGCTATCCAATGCCTGAAAGATGAGCACTGAGCTATCTTCCGTACTCAGTCTCTTTTTGTAGTAACCGATTGGCAATCGGTATCGATTTCTGATAGGTATCTTACCAGTGGTAGTGGATTTGACATCAACATCAATTACTAAATCTTCACTTGAATGAATCTTCCATCCCTCTAAATCATACACGATCTTTGGAACAAGCTTCTCTATAGCTTGTAATTGTTGGAAGGGGGTGAATGGAGTACCTTTAGGAATATCTCTTGCTGTTATCTCGATCACAGTTTCATAGGGGACCCGAAAGAAAAACCCTTTACCTGTCTCGTTATTCATAACACAGGGGACGTAGATTTGTCCCTCTTGTCGACAAAGGCCTGCAGTCACCTTTCCAATTGAGGTGTGCTTTTGAACGAGCTGCAGAGAGAGATCCAGTTTATCAGGGACCCCTTTTCCACTGTAATTATAGTGGTAAGAAATTTCTTCATCTTCGTAGTGCCATCGATTATCTTTTAGCAGGTATTCCCATGCTCCCATATGCTCTCGATTGAAGGCCAAGGCGAAGGCCTTTACCGTATCGAAGATCTTTCCATCCCATGATCTGAGAAAGAAAGAATTGCCTTCCTTTTGTACTACAGAATACCAATCCATTGGATGAGATCTTGGTCTTCCATCTCGCCACGTGACCATGACCGGATATCCTAACTGTTCACTCTCAGCTTTACATCGTTTAGCAAACTCTTCGGTCGAGGCCTCTTTTTCCGGTAGTTGTTTTGACCCAGAGGTAATCCGGTATAAACGATATCGACCAATCTCCCTCCTCGGAGGGAACCCATCAGCTAAGGCTATCGCTGATGTATCGATAACCTGCATCATCACTAGCTCGATAGCGATTGCATGCTCGTCATATTCTGTATAGGAGTCTACCTTCCACCAATATGCTTCTTCTAAAATTCTCATGAACTCTTTATTGTCTACCATATGCAATAAGCTGTAATGCCCTCCTCTGTTTCCAATACCTGCTCTACCCAGTCATACAAGAAACGAAGCACCTCTTTCAGCATTGCATAGTCGGCTCGATACGATTCATTGATCAGAGATAACCAAGTCGAATCCATCGTATGCTTTTGATAGTCGGGGCTGCATAGTGTCTCAAATAGGTGTTCCCAATCATCGTGTGCTAATAACACCTGCCAATCTTTCATAGCCTCTTCCCACGCTCCACGAGGATTGAAATAGGGTTCTTCAGGCATATCTCCCGTAATGGCAGCTCTGAATATCAGTCGATGGATCACGCTGATAACTTCACCTGCAAATTGTTCACAAAACAAACACTCGCGCTTTTCACTTCCATCACATGCTACAACCGATCGTTCTTTCCCAGCTACAAGCACCATATAGGCATAGGTCTGTGTGACAAGTGCCGGTTCCCGTTTCAGCCATGGAAACCTACTGAAGCGCCAAGACGGCCCTTGAATGAACAAGGTACAGTTTTGCAGATCAAAGTAACCAGTATGACCTGTTTCTACGAATCTAAAGGCCAAAGCAGAGAGTAGATGGGAATCCAAGTCCTGCAGTAGATGGTCAAACGGTATCTCATCCAATGGAAAGGCATACAGACTATAGTCATCCTGTAACAGTAGTACAGATTCCACCGTGAGCCCTACCTCTTGTTTGATAGAGAGCGGAACATGACTCTTATTTACCACAGTGATCTTGGCTGCAGCTATGTTACGCATACAGGCTTTTACCAACGGTGAGTCATCTGAGGTTGAAACCTCATTTGGTGGCAGCAATACAATAGGAATGCAGAACAACCAAGCTACCGAGGTAATTGTTGATAATTCATCAATTTCAAGTCAAGGCCTGAATTCCAGTGGATTCTATGGAT
>Ga0334898_1001160_pt1 | contig 32051 bp, 14 predicted proteins | sample GraSluR3_MG_10_FD_207228 | JGI IMG/M metagenome (GOLD analysis project Ga0334898, IMG submission 207228) | Sludge microbial communities from methane-producing bioreactor in Wageningen University, Netherlands - Granular Sludge_3_08-R3 | ecosystem: Engineered > Bioreactor > Anaerobic >... | reverse complement strand
GAAGCAGCAGCAGCCGCAGCTAATCTAGGTTCGTCGGTTCTACTAATTTCAATGGATATTTCCAAAATGGCCCAAATGAGCTGCAACCCTGCAATGGGTGGAGTAGGAAAGGGTCAGATACTTCGTGAAATTGACGCCCTTGGAGGTTATTCCGCTGTTATCACCGATAAGTCATCAATTCAATTTCGTATGCTTAATCGCTCAAAAGGCCCAGCAATGTGGAGCCCTAGAGCGCAATGCGATCGTATGGTTTTTTCACAGGTTTGGAGAGATACACTTGAAGAAATTCCAAATCTTTTTCTTTGGCAGGATAGAGTGGATACTTTACTGTTAAATAACAATTTAGTATCAGGAGTTAAAACCCAAATGGGTATTGAAATTAAAAGTAAAGCTGTTGTTTTAACAAATGGAACCTTTTTGTCAGGATTAATACATGTGGGGAAAGTTAATTTTGGAGGAGGACGCATTGGCGAATCAGCTTCAGAAGGATTAACAAAACAGTTGGAAGATTTAGGATTTGAATCGGGCAGAATGAAAACAGGTACACCTGTACGTATTGATGGTCGAACAGTTGACTATTCAAAGCTAATTGAACAAAAAGGCGAGCAGGAGGAAAGATATTTTTCGTTTATTACAGACAAACCAAATCGCTTAACTCAACGAAGTTGTTTTATTGCGCATACCTCAGATGAGGTTCATGATGTTTTGCGAACAGGATTCGATTTCAGCCCATTATTCCAGGGTACAATTCAAGGAATTGGACCCCGTTATTGCCCAAGTATTGAAGATAAGCTAAGAACATTCTCAGATAAAAATAGCCATCAGCTTTTCTTAGAACCCGAAGGAGAAAAAACCTATGAGATGTATCTTAATGGGTTTAGTTCATCGTTACCTGCCGATATACAATATCAGGCTTTAAAAACTATTCCAGGATTTGAAAACGCACACATACTGAGACCAGGGTATGCAATTGAGTACGATTATTTTCCACCAACACAGCTAAATCACACACTTGAAACGAAGAATTATAAAAACCTCTATTTCGCCGGCCAAATAAACGGTACAACAGGCTACGAAGAAGCAGCGGCACAAGGATTAATAGCCGGAATAAATGCCCACCGCAGCCTCAATAGTCTTTCAAATTTTATATTAAACAGAAATGAAGCATATATAGGAGTTCTAATTGATGATCTCGTTACCAAAGGTGTTGACGAACCTTACAGAATGTTCACTAGCCGCGCTGAACACCGAATACTACTCAGGCAGGATAATGCCGATGAACGTTTAACGCCCATTGGAATTGAGTTAGGTCTTGTTTCAAAGGAACGAGGAGATGCTTTTCGAGAAAAGTACCGGAAAATTGATATCATAGAAAGTATTATAAAGCAAGACAGTATTTTGCCAACCGAAATAAACCCATATTTAACTTCTATATCATCAACTACTATAACCCAGAAGCGAAAAGCAATTGATTTATTGCTTCGACCAGAGGTGAGTCTTCCCAGATTAATAGAATCATCAATAAATATTAAAACAAAGATTGATGCTGTTCAACCTACAAGCGATATTTTAGAAAGTGTTGAAATACATTTAAAGTACGAGGGATATATTGAAAGAGAAAAGCAAATAGCCGAAAAAATAAAACGCTTAGAATATGTTACACTTCCAGAGAATGTAAATTTCGATCAGTTTAAATCTATAAGTACCGAAGGAAGGCAAAAGTTAACTAAAATCAAACCCAAAACCATTGGGCAGGCAAGTAGGATACCCGGAGTCTCGCCAAGCGACATCAATGTACTTTTGGTATATTTAGGCAGATAATGTTCCACGTGGAACCAAATTACGTTATTATAAAAAGCAAAAGTGTTCCACGTGGAACATTAAACAAATAGTTTAATAATATTTTATAAATATTACCATGGATAATTCGATATATACAGTAAAAGGGAATATTGTTAACCCGGTTGAACGAACCATAAAAGGTGCCGAGATTACAGTTGAAAACGGTCAAATTAAAAGTATTATTTTTTCCGAACCAATAGCAGGACCCTTTGTACTACCCGGATTTATTGATTCGCACGTGCATATCGAGAGTTCTATGCTTTTACCAAGCCGTTTTGCCGAAATGGCTGTTAAGCACGGCACGGTTGCTGTAGTTACCGATCCTCATGAGGTGGCTAACGTTGCTGGGGTTGCCGGCATAAGATTTATGCAAGATAATTCGGCAAAAGTGCCATTTAATTTTTTCTTTGGTGTTCCATCATGTATTCCTGCATCACCCTTGGAGAAAAGTGGAGCAGTTTTAAATGCAAAACAAGTTTCCGAGCTAATAGCAGAAGATGGTTTTTATTTCTTGGCTGAAATGATGAACTTTCCTGGGGTAACAAATAGTGACGAAGAAGTTATTAAAAAGATTGAAGCAGCAAAGAATTCACAAAAACCAATAGATGGTCACGTACCAGGATTGAGTGGAATGATGTTGCAAAAATATATTAATGCAGGTATATCTACCGATCACGAATGTAGTTCTCAAGCCGAAGCCGAAGAAAAAATTAGGTTGGGAATGAAAATTCAGATTCGAGAGGGTAGCGCAGCAAAAAATTTCGAGAACCTATCGCCACTGCTCTCAAAGTATCCTAAGGATATAATGTTCTGTACCGATGATTGTCATCCCGATTATTTGAAAGATGGCCACATTAACAGAATAGTTTCACGAGCAATTGGCAAAGGATACGATTTATTCGATACCATTTATGCAGCATGCATTACACCCATCGATCATTATAACTTACCCATAGGGAAACTAAGAATAGGTGATCCGGCCGATTTTGTGTTAGTGAATAATCTCGAAGACTTCGACGTTATTGAAACACATATAAAGGGCAAACCTGTTTATAAAGATGGGAATGTTCAATATAGTCAACCAGAGGAGAAACCCGAAAATTTTCTGTTTAGAGAAAAATATATTGGAGATCTAAGTGTCATAGCAACAGGAAGAAAAATGCATCTAATTGAAGCAATAGATGGAGAGTTGCTTACCAAAAACCTTGTAATTGATACGCCTGTTGAACTTGGGAGTGAAGTATTGGCAAACACTCAGCACGATATTTTAAAAATTGTGTTACTCGATAGATATTCCGACACTCCGCCGCAAGTTGCTTTTATAAAGGGATTTGGACTTAAAAAAGGAGCATTAGCAGCAAGTATTGCACACGATAGTCACCATATAGTTGCCGTAGGATGTGACGATGTTAGCCTCGAAGCTTCCCTTAAATGGATTGTAGAAAATAGGGGAGGTATTTGCTTTTTTAATGGTGTGGAAGGAGAAGGATTACGACTACCCTATTTTGGACTAATGACCGATGAGTATGGTGAAAAAGTTAGCGAATTATACGAACAGCTTAATAATAAAGTGAAAGATTCTGGTTGTTCATTAAAAAGTCCTTTCATGACAGCATCGTTTATGGCACTTACTGTTATTCCCGAAATAAAAATTAACCACAACGGTCTTTTCGACAGCATTAATTTTAAAACAATTTCTCTTTTTGAGTAATTCCCTATATTTGTAGTTAGAGTAATCCTTGTTTATTATGTGGGTTACTTTTTCTTTTAAAATATAGGAATATGCTCGTACCCTTTTTAGTTGCTATGTTTTTGGCAGTAAATATGGGCGGTAGTGGTACCGGTCCATCATTCTCAGCTGCCTTTGGTGCAAACGCTATCCGCAGAACTTTAATTCCCGGTATTTTCGGAATAATGGTTTTTCTTGGCGCAGTAATAGCCGGGAAGCAAACTGCAAATACAGTTGGAACTGAAATTCTTAATCCCTACTTAATTAATAACGTAGTTATAACAATCGTTTTTTTTGCTGTAGCAGTTTCACTTTTCGTCGCAAATATTGCCGGCATTCCCCAATCAACAAGTCAATCAACAATATTTGCCCTAGCAGCACCAGGTATATATTTTAAAGATTTCAATCCGAAAACCCTTTTCTACGAAATTATACCCACTTGGCTCATTCTTCCACTAGTATCATTAATGTTATGCTTTGTAATAGGGAGATACATATACAAACCCCTTAGACGAAGAGGATATACCATATCTAGTAAAATTAACAATAGCTATGTGCTAAAAGGTTTGTTAGTTGCCGTATCTCTATACGTAGCCTTTTCCATTGGAGCCAACAATGTAGCCAATGCCGTTGGTCCCATAACATCAATGACAATTAATGAACTTGGGCTCGATCCCGATGATACCTATTGGATGGTTACCATATTCTCAATTCTAATTATAGCTCCCTGTTTCGGAATCGGAAGTTCTATTTTTGGCCATAAAATTTTGCGAAATACGGGAAAAGAGCTGTTCCTTTTTGGCCGAATCGAAGCAGTAATTATTGCATTTGTTTCTGCTTCATTATTACTACTAGCATCATTAACAAAAGGAATTCCTACATCATTGGTTCAGCTAAATGTTGGAGCAATTTTAGGAATTGGAATAGCAAAACTTGGGATTAAAAATATTTTCAGGAAAACAGAAGTGCGTAAGTTCTTCGGAATGTGGGCAATAGCCCCAATTATTGCCTTTTGTTTGTCTTTACTATTTGTTTATATTGCCGATGTAATGGACTTTTTATACTAGTGTATTTATTAGCCCTTTCATATTGTGACCAATAATTCTATATCTCAGCAAATTACTAATTTGCCCGATAAACCTGGTGTATATCAGTTTTATAGTAGCAAGGGAGAGATAATTTATGTTGGTAAGGCAAAAAACCTTCGCAAAAGGGTATCGTCATATTTTAACCGATCCCATTACGATAGCGCAAAACTACGAGTGCTTGTTTCAAAAATAGTTGACATTAAGCATATTGTTGTTGATACCGAAAGCGATGCTTTACTTTTAGAGAATAACCTAATTAAAAAGCTTCAGCCCAGGTATAACATTTTACTTAAAGACGATAAATCTTATCCGTGGATTTGCATAAAGAATGAGCCATTCCCTCGCGTTTTTTCTACTAGAAGAATTGAAAGCGATGGAAGCAAGTATTTCGGCCCATATACCTCTGGAGTAGTATTAAAGTCAATGCTCGATTTAGTAAAGTCGCTTTATCCGTTACGCACATGTACTTTAAGTTTAACCAATGAAAATATTAGTAAACAAAGATTTAAACCTTGTCTGGAATTTCAAATAGGGAATTGCAAAGCACCCTGTATTGCGAATCAAAGTGAAGAAGAGTATAACGAAAACATTTTGCAAATAGTTGATCTTCTCAAAGGAAACATTAGTTCTGTTAAAAAGGTGCTAGAAAAGCAAATGAAGCAAAAAGCAAGCGAATATCGATTTGAAGAGGCTCAACTACTTAAGAATAAGATAGATGCATTGTCGAGATATCAGGCTAAGTCGAGCATAGTTAGCCAAACACTTAGCGATATCGATGTATTTTCAATTATAAGCGAACCATCGGTCGCTTATGTAAACTATCTGAAAATTATTAAGGGGTCTGTAATACAGGCTCATAATATGCAGATTAAGAAATACATTGACGAGTCAGAAGGAGAATTGTTGGCAACAGCAATTTCGGATATCAGACAAAAAGTAAATAGCGCAGCAAAAGAAATTGTTGTACCATTACTTCCTGAGTTTTCAATTAGCGGAGCAAAGTATGTTTTACCAACTAGAGGTGATAAGAAAAGTTTACTAAACCTTTCCGAAAGAAATGTTAGAGCTTTTGCAAATGCTCAAAAAGTTGCTCAAGAAAAGAGAGATTCTGCCTCACGTAGCAGCAGAATACTAAAAACTCTGCAAAAGGATTTCCGCACAAAGGATCTTCCTGTTCATATCGAATGTTTCGATAATTCTAATACTCAGGGAACTAATCCGGTTTCAGCATGTGTTGTTTTTAAAAATGCACGTCCCGCCAAAAAGGAGTACAGACTATTTAACATAAAAACCGTGCAAGGACCCAACGACTATGCCTCTATGCAAGAGGCCGTTAGACGACGTTATAGTCGATTAATTGCCAATAGCTCTCCATTGCCCCAGCTCATAGTTGTTGATGGGGGAAAGGGACAACTAAATGCCACATATGCAATATTAAAGGAATTAGGAATTGAACAAGAAGTTCAATTAATAGGTATAGCAAAGCGTTTAGAGGAGATATTCTTTTATGGCGACCCCGTTCCAATATACCTCGATAAGAATTCCGAATCGCTCAAAGTTATTCAACACGCCCGAAACGAAGCCCATAGGTTTGGGATAAAGCATCATCGCAACAAACGATCAAAGAATTCTATAAAATCTGAACTATCAGAAATTAAGGGCATTGGTGAGAATACTATTGTAAAATTGCTTAAGAAGTTTAAGAATATTGACAGTATTTCCAAGGCTAGCTACGAAGAAATTTCCGCAGAAATTGGAAGAGTAAAGGCTTTAATCATATTCAACTACTATAAAGCAAAGTAAATAATGTCTCATTTATTTACTGCACACTCTTTTCAGTAATCTTATTAAACTGCTTCGTTTTGCTTAGCAATATTTTCCCAGTCAATCCATTCAAAAATAGAACAATCGTATAAATTCTTATATGGCAATAATCACTTAATTAATGACATATAAGTGAACAATTATGAAATACCCTTAAAATGCTATAAAACATATCAAAAAAATAAAAAATGACAAAAAAATACAGAATAAAAAACGAGAGTAAAAAAAATGTCATAAATTTAATGGCTCATAATCACTTTTAGTTAACTTAAAATATTTTGCTTATGGCATAAAACCAATTAGTTACAATTTTTTCAAACAAACTACTAACCTAAAATTTAAAAGAAATGAGAAGACTATTAACCTTATTTTTAGCTTTTTCTAGCATTTGTTTTGCGGTCAATGCCCAAAATAGCGATTTGGAAAAAGAGAGATTAGATAAAATCTCAAAATCTCAAAAGCAAGAAATTAGCGCAAAATTCTTAAAAGGGGAAAGTACTGCAGTTAAGGCTATTGAGTGCCTACCCGATGCAACTTTCAGCAATACCCCAATAGATTTTACTGCTGCTGTAACATCAAATACCAATGCAGGTTACGTTGCTGCACAAATGATCGAAGGCTTTAGTGATCCTATAAGTGCAATTCGATTCTTCGGAATTCAAGCATTTAATGATGGATCAGCATGGAGCCCAATGAACGATGTTGATCCATACGAGTTTGAAATTTCATTTTATGAGGACAACGCAGGGCTTCCCGGAAATCTAATAACCTCCGAAACAGTTTCAATAAACCACGTAAATACCGATGCTATTTTTGCTAGTGTTTTCAATGTATTTCATTGGGATTATATTCCTGCATCTCCAATTGATGGGTTAACCGAAACGTTTTGGATTGGCATAGCCAATACCGCTGCTGATGCTTGGTTCTTGTGGATAGATCAACCTGCAGGCCTTGGTACAACAGCACAGTCAGATGCTGGTGTTTGGGGTGGCACTGATTATGATGCTTTCGGTATTTGCATTGTTCCTGTGCTAGCCGAGCCCGGAGCACCCGAAGCGCCCGCCGATTTAGTTATAACTCCAGCCGAAATGGGTGCAGTTGAAGCTAATTTAACGTGGACAAACCCAAGTTTAACTTTCGATGGAAGCGAACTTACCGAACTAACAACAATTGAACTTTGGGTGAACGATGCAGTAGATGCCGAGTATATAAATAGTAGTCCAGTAATTGGTGGTGCCGAAACTTATGATTTCACTGGAGTTGAAGCTGGTTTCTACGCATTTACTGTATATGGAACTAACTCTGTTGGACAGGGTGTAAGTGCAAGCCAAACTGTTTGGTTAGGTAACGATATTCCTGCTGCACCCGAAAATGTTGTGCTTACGTCTGACGATGGTAATGGCTCCCTTACCTGGGACGAGCCAACTGAAGGATTCCACGGCGGTTATCTAACTGCTATTGAATCCTATAAAATTGTACGTTCCGATGGTGTTGTTGTTGAGGATGCATATACCGGATCACAACCTTACGTTGATAATACCATTACTGAAATAGCTAACTATAGCTATGCTGTTTCTGCAATTAATTCGGAAGGCGAAGGTGCACCTGCAACGTCAAACGTTACTACGCTTGGTATTACAGGACAAACTGTAACCGTTGGCGACGGAACAACAACAACCGGCGCAAGAGTGCCACTTGATTTTTATTACAAGAATAGCATATCTCAGGTTATCTATTATCCAGAGGAGCTAAACTTTATTGGCACCATCGAATCAATAGCATACTTTAATAGTTTTGTAACTGATTTATCGGCTGGAACTCCTGTTAAAATTTGGATAGGCGAAACTGAAGAGGACGATCTATCAGGTGGTTACATTCCTGCCTCGGAGCTTACCCTTGTGTACGATGGTAACCTTAGTATTCCATCAGGTGAGAATTTTGTAGTAATTAACTTTATCGAGCCGTTCTTCTACGAAGGTGGTAACTTGGTTATTATGGCTAACAGGCCAATGGATGCAAACTACTACAATTCAAGTGATCGTTTTCTACAAACGGCAGTTCCTGCTGGAGAGGTTAAAGCGCTCCTTAATTCTTCCGATTCAAATAACTTCGACCCAGAGAATCCACCTGCAGCATCTACAGTAACATCTTTTGCAAATACTGTTTTCTTTTATGATGAAACCCCAACGCTAATACCAAACGAAAGGGATTTTATTGTTAGTGATCAGAACGATGTATTTACAACAGTATATTGGCTTGGTGCAACATCACTTGAAATAAGCGATGATATGGGTACTTTAACCGAAGGAGACGATTACTCAGTTGTTGACAATGGAGACGAAACGGCTACCTTAACTATTTTCGGTTCATACATAGCTACAAAGATTACTGATATCGAAGATCCTGCATTAGTTCTAACTGTAACCTTCGATACAACCGATGAGGTTGAGTTTACCATTAATCCTGCTTCAAAAACCATAGTAGGAGTTCACAACCCAACTCCATTCACCGTTTTACTGGGTACAACCTTTGCCGAATTATCTCTTCCTACTGAGGTTGATGTTGACCTTAACGATGGAACAACAACAACAATTGGTGTAACATGGAATGAAGATGATTATAACGGAACCGAAGCAGGTGAATACGTTATTGCTGGTGAGTTCGATCTTGGTACACTCGAAAATCCTAGCAACCTAATTGCCGAAGCTGAAGTATCAGTAGTTTACGTTGCTTATGCGCTAAACGAAGATTTTAATGCAGTTGCAGCATACGCTTTACCAGAACACTGGAGTGGAAACTTCTCAGCCAGGGTAGATGGTGGTGTTGAGAACTCTCCAAGGTTAACAAAAAATCTTTATGGTACATATTCAGCTCTAGGAAACTGGGAAACACCACTGGTATTTTTGGGAGGAGAGCCAGTTCTTAGCTTAATGTATAGAGCAGTCGAATATACTGGTTATCCAGGAACTGCTACACCTGCTGAGAATTTTGAGTTTTCAATTAGCATATCAACAGATTTTGGCGAAACATTTACAGAAATTCATACTGTTGATGCTGCCAACCATACCGTATCAACAGAGTATGCCGAGATTTTACTTGATCTTGATACTTATGCTGACGAATATGCCATTATCCGTATTGATGCTGAGAAAATTGATGGCGATTTTTATCTTGATTTCGATAACGTGATACTCGGTACATTCTATGGAGTTGAGTTTACGGTTACCGATGTTAGTACATCCGATCCAATCGAAAATGCGACGATCAATCTTTTCCTTGAGGGTCAAACTAGTGCTCTTTACACTTTAACTACCGATGAGTTAGGTCAAGCAGTTATAATTCTAAGCGATGGCGTTAGCTACGATTATCAAATCGAATCACTTGGCTATTTAACCGAAGAAGGTAGCTTTACAATTAGTGGTGCAAACGAGCTTATTTCGGTTAGCCTCGAACCTCTTTCTGTTTTCCAAATTTCAGGAATGGTAATGAACAACGAGGATCCAGCTACAGAAATTGTTGGCGCTACAGTTGCACTCACAGGTTACGATGATATTACTGTTCAAACCGATGCTACTGGTGCTTTCCTTATGGAAGATGTTTTCGAGGGAGATTACACTATTACTATTACTGCCGATGGTTATGAGTCATTTACCCAGGCAATTACACTCGATGGTGACATTGACTTAGGAACAATAACCCTTGCCGAAATTATTGTTGACCCATATTCTCTTACCGTTGATGTTGATAACGTAAACAGAACAGCTCTGCTATCATGGAATGGTTCATTTGGCGGTTCAATATTACTTGTTGACCACGATGCTAGCAATGCAGTTGACTTTACCGACGACGGAGCAATTATGGCTGCAACACTAGACTATTTAGAACTTGACTACACTATATTTGAAGCAGACGCTACAACCTTTAACGGACCAACCCTTGAAGTTATGCAGCAGTATGATGCTGTAATCTGGGTAACTGGCGAAGGATGGCAGAACAACCAAACAATGACCGCTACTGACCACAGCAATTTGGCTCAGTATCTTGATAATGGTGGTAAGTTTATCCTATCTGCTCAGGATTACGTTTGGGATTTTTATAGCCAAGCGGCATCATATACATTTACAGCAGGTCAATTTGCTTATGATTATCTTGGAGTTCGTTCAGTTACTCAAGATGTTTGGTGGGAAGCTTTCCCAGACGCACAAACCGCTATTGGTTCTGCAGGATCGTTTGCTGATGGAATGGTTCTTGACCTAGGTAATATTTATGGTAAGAAAGAAGGTTTAACTACTGATAATATTACCGATCATGTTGGTCAGGCGGTTATCGATATTACCATGGATCCTAACGGTGTTGCTGCAATTAAGTACCAGAATGCAATTTATAGTTCTGCATCGCTTACAGCAATTGCCGATGCCGATGCGAGAGCCAATTTCATTATGGCAGCACTTAACTCACTAATCGGTAAAAACGAAAAGGCTTTTGTTGGTTTCAATATTTACCTTAATGAAGCAGAAACACCAGTTAATGCCGAACCAATTGAAGGAACATCTTATCTGTTTGAGGATTTGGCCTACGGAGAGTATACTGCTAGCGTAGAGGCAGTTTACACTACAGGAGTTAGCAATAAGGTAAGTACTAGTTTTATGCTATACGAACCAATTGTTCTAACCTATAGCGTAGTTGGCGAAAATGGAACCATAACAGCAACAGCTAATGGCAATGCAGTTAGCTCTGGAGAAGAAATTCCTTTTGGTGCAGATCTAGTGTTTACTGCAACTCCAAATAGTGGTTATGAGGTGAAAGAATGGACAGTGAACGGAACTACATATACAGGATTCTTAGAGACCACATTGTCAATTGACGATGTTGAGGCAAGTACAACCGTAACTGTTGAATTTGGCTTAGGTAGTAGCGTAAACATTGGTACACTAAGCGAAGTTAAAGCGTATCCTAATCCGTTTAACGATTATATTACTGTTTCAAATTCTACCATGGTTAAGCGTGTAACCATAACTAATATCATTGGTCAAACGGTATTAGATATAAACTACACAGGTGAACCTATAAACACAAGCGTTTTAAGTACTGGCGTTTATTTAATTTCTTTCGAAGGAATTAATGGCGAGCGAATGGTACAAAAAATGATTAAAAAGTAGGTTTATCAGCACAAACAAAAAAAGCCCCCAAAAGGGGCTTTTTTTGTTGAAAAAAATGGCATTAGAGTAAAAAAATCAGTAATGGTTTAACCTCGAATAAAAATATTTCATACCTTGCACAACTACAAACTACTACATTTTATTTATACCTAAACCAGTTTTTTTACATGAAAAAATTTCTAGCAGTTCTAGTCATGCTTGCCTGTATTATTCCGGCAAGTTATGCTCAGGATTATTTTATTCCCTTGGGAAATAAAAAGTCCGAAGCAGTAGTTCTTCAAAACAACATTTCAAATGTTAACATGCTCTTTTCCCTTCAGGGAATTTACGGTAAAGAAGTCCTAAATACCAAAGGACAAAACTTTACCGAACTCTATTTTGGCGATGGATATTCAAGTGGCGAACTTGGATCTCCTAAACTTCCTGCATTTAAAAAGCTTATCCAAATACCGCACGGTGCTTCTGTTAAGCTTAATGTTGTTGGGTATAACGAGGAGGAGATTTCTCTTTCAGAGTACGGAATATCCAATGTGCTTTATCCTGTTCAACCTTCATTACGTAAAGATCAGGATATTGAAAAAGAGCCTTTCCATTTCAATAAAAAGGTTTATAGTAATGCCGATTATCAAAATATGCCAATTGCAAACATTGAGGTGCTTGGCACAATGAGAGGTGTTAGAATAGCCCGCGTTGAAGTTTACCCCGTAAACTACAACCCCGTTAGCGGAACGGTTAAGGTTTATAACGATGTTGAAGTTGAAATTTCTTTCGAAGGTGCAAACAAAGCACTCGATATGGAAATTGCAGCAAAAACTCGTTCGCCATATTTTGAGCCTGTTTACTCAGTATTGGCTAATCCTTTTACTAAGGATGTTTACGATGATCATCCTGACCTAACGAACTATCCTGTACACATGCTTATTGTTAGTGACAGAATGTTCGAAGAAACTCTTGCACCATTTATTGAGTGGAAAACCAAAAAGGGCTTTTTTGTTGAAGTTGCCTATACCGATGACATTGGAACTACAACCAATGCTATCCAAACGTTTATTCATGATAAATATGAAAATGCAACTACAGAAAACCCTGCCCCAACGTTCTTGGTATTTGTTGGTGATGTAGCACAAATACCTTCATCGGGTGTTGGTTCTTCGTCAGGTAAGCAAACCGACCTCTATTATGCTAGCGTTGATGGCGACTATTTCCCCGAAATGTATTACGGTCGTTTATCTGCTACTACTACTACTCAGCTCGAGAATATTATTAATAAAATTCTTTACTATGAGCAGTACCAATTTGCCGATCCTACATACCTAAATAATGCTACACTTATCGCTGGTTCCGATGGAACTTGGAATCCTCGTGTAGGTCAGCCTACAGTTAAGTACGGTACAGCAAATTATTTTAATTCCGATAACGGATTCAATACTGTTTGGGGATATGGTGTTACTACCGATCCTAACAATCCTAACAATAGTTCAGGTTATTCTGGATGCTACGATAATGAGCGCATTTCAGTTAGCTTAATTAACTATACTGCACATTGTAGTGAAACTTCTTGGGGCGACCCTAATCTAACCAGTTCTACAATTAATGGGATGACCAATACCAACAAATATCCATTATCTGTTGGTAACTGCTGTCTTTCTGCTGACTTTGGTTATGGTGAATGTGTGGGTGAATCGTGGATTCGAGCAGCGAATAAAGGTGCAGTAACCTATATTGGTTCATCGCCTTCTTCATACTGGTTCGAAGATTTTTATTGGTCTGTAGGAGCATTCCCTATTACTGGTGATAACAATGGCTATGTGCCAACTTTCGAGGAAACTACTTTTGGTGCATACGATGCACCTTTCCATTCAAATTATGTAACCGCTAGCGGTTTGGTTTTTGTCGGTAACCTAGCGGTAACCGAGGTTGATATTCAAAACTATCCAAGTCATTCAAGTCCTTTGTATTACTGGCAGGCATATAACGTGCTTGGCGATCCTTCGCTTATGCCATACCTTACCGAAGGTGAAGAGAACACTGTTTCGCACATGGCAATTGTTCCCATTGGCCTTGATACTTATACTGTAAGTGCTTTGCCTGGTTCTTATGTTGCAATTAGCAAGGATGGTGTTTTACACGGTGCTGCTTTAGTTGACGAAACCGGTGAAGTAGAGGTTAGCATTGAGCCTGTTCTTGATGGTGGTGATGTGAATATTGTTGTTACTCGTCCACAAACAGTACCATACGTTGCGCAAGTTCCTGCTGCTGCACTCGAGGGCCCATACATTGTTCTCGATTTATACACAGTAAACGATGAAACAGGAAACGATAACCAAGTAGTAGATTTTGGTGAAGACTTTACGCTTAACGTAACACTTAAAAACGTGGGTGCTGACCCAGGTACAGGCATTACCGCTACACTATCAGGAACCGATGAGTATTTTACAATTACCGATGGCGATGCTGTTAGCTTTGGCGACATTGCAAATGGTGAAACAGGTAATACGTCTTTGGTTGATAATGCTTTTAGCCTCTCAGTTTCTAACGATGTTCCCGATCAGTATCAAGCCTCATTCTTACTTCAAATAACCAATGGCACCGATACTTGGGAATCAAATTTAAAAATCAAGGCGAACGCTCCGGTACTGACGTTTGGCGCGATGACGCTCATGGATTCGGGCAACGGCGATGGCGTCTTGGATGCGGGCGAGACCGCCGAGGTAAGCATCGCGCTGAGCAACACGGGCCACGCCGACGTATCGGGCGTGAGCACAGAGCTCACGACGAGCTCCCTCGAGTTGACTATTCTGGATGGCACCTACGACGTGGCCAGCCTAGCCGCCGGCACGAGCGTGCAGGTGAGCTACACTATTGAGGCCGATAGCGAGACCCCGCTGGGCACGCCCGCGGGCATGACCGCCACGGCCACCGCTGGCGAGTACGGTGCAGATAAGACGTACGAGATTATTGTTGGTTTTGTTCCAGAGTACTGCGTATCAGGGGCAACCTCAGCTGGGTGGAGTGACCTAACTGGGTTCACGTTCGGCCCCCTAGTGAATATAACCGAACCTGGGGGAACTTATGACGATTTCACTCAGGTTCCCGAACTGGTGCACGAGTACGTTGTAGGTGAAACGTATGATGTAAGCGTTACCCTGGGCGATGCCAATAATACTTCGTATACCAAGGGCGCCAAGGTGTTCGTGGACTGGAACTACGACGGCGACTTCGACGACGAGGGCGAGACCGCCTTCGAGGTGGCGCCACAGAATGCCAATTGGACGGCTACGGGTAGCATAACCATTCCCGAAAACGCTTCCCCCGGCCAGAAGTTTGTGCGCGTGGTGGTGAGGGAGACCAGCGACCTCAGCAGCATCCAGCCCTGCGGCACCTTTAGCTGGGGCGGCACGGAGGACTATAAGATCATCCTCACGGGCAAGCGCTACGCGGTGACCTTTGCGGTTAAGGATAGCGAGGAGAACCCCATGGCAGGGGCGATGGTGTCGCTGACGGGGTACGGCGCGAAGCTGACCAACAGCAGCGGGATGGCCACGTTTGCAAGCGTAGATCAGGCCACGGGCATAGCCTACGGCGTATCCTACGCGGGGTACAACCCGGTAGAGGGAACGGTTGACGTGGTGAACAGCGATGTTACGGAGCCCGTAACGATGGTGATCACCAGCGCTGGGGTATCCCTAGCCGATAGGGTGCAGGCGTACCCGAACCCCTTCGGTGCGCAGCTGACGCTGGAGGGCACCGAGCGCGTGGCGCGCGTGGAGGTGATCAGCCTGGTGGGCCAGCGCGTGCTGGTGCAGGCCAACGCAGGCGAGGGCACCCTGGAGCTGCCCACCGAGGCGCTGCAGCCGGGCGTGTACCTGATCCGCCTCACCGACCTGAGCGGCAACGTGAACACCCTGAAAGTGGTGAAGAAATAGGTATAAATATTTTATATTGGCTAAGGCAGAGAAATTTGCCTTAGCCTTTTTATAAATATGGTTGAAATAAAAGCCATATAATCAAAAATATAACCCCGTTTTATTTAATTAAAAATTCAACTATGAGGAATCTTTTATTAAAAAGGCTTACTTTTTTATGGGTTTTCCTGGCCATAAATATGTTAGCTTTAAACGGTATTTCGCAATCGCAAGAAATAGTTTTTGCAAATACCGCTTCAGAATCGTATTCTGTAAATCTTTTGGCTGACAGGTCAAATGTTATAGAATTGAATTTTGATCTTAATCAGTTTGTATTAAATGAGGTAGGAACTGATGAGTACGGATCAATGGCGGTACCTACAAGTGGTAATGCACCTTTATTACTACAGAAAGGTAGCCCAGAAATTTTTTACCTAACAAGTTCAGTAATAATTCCCGATTTTGGAAGCACTGAATTGTTGATTGAACCAGGTGATTTTGTTGAATATACTAATGTCGATATTGCTCCATCAAAGGGTGTATTAACTAGGGATATCAACCCACTCGAAGTTCCATATAAAAAAGGAGAGACATACAAAAAGGATGCTTTTTTCCCTGGTGATTTAGCATCATTACGTAAGCCATTTATTGTTCGCGATTATCGCGGACAAACAGTTGAGGTTTACCCTATTCAGTATAATCCTGTAACAAAAACTTTAAGGGTTTATAAGAACATTAAGATTAGCATTATTTCAGAGAGTAAAAGTGGAATTAATGAATTCAAAGATAGCAGAACAAATCAAAATGTTTTAGCTGAGTTTGACCAAATTTATAAGCGTAACTTCATAAATTATTCTTCATCAGCAAAATATACTCCAATTGATGAGGATGGATTAATGCTTGTAGTTGCCCATGACGATTATATCGATGCAATTAAACCACTAGTTAATTGGAAAAACCAAAAAGGTCAACCAACAATGCTGGTTAGCTATACTGAGGCAGGAGGCTCATCTGCAAACCTCAAAACATATATTACGAATCAGTACAATAGTGAAGAAGGTTTAACTTTTGTCCTACTTGTTGGCGATAGTCAGCATATTCCACCAATGAGTAAGTCTGGTGACAGCGATCCTGCATATGGTCATATTGTTGGAACAGATTCGTATGCTGAAGTTTTTGTTGGACGATTTTCCGCTGAGTCGGTTGCTCATGTTGAAACCCAAGTGGCACGAACTATTACCTACGAACGCGATTTAACCAATGCCGATACATGGTTAAAAACAGGTATGGGCATTGCTTCTAGCGAAGGAGGCGGAGGCCAAGGAGATAATGGCGAATCCGATATTCAGCACATGAATATAATTCGAGATAATCTACTTGCGTACACCTACGATAACGTACATCAGGTATACGATCCAGGAGCGGCAGCGTCTACTGTTGTTAGTAATTTGAACAATGGCTTAAGTATTATTAACTATGTTGGGCATGGTAGCGATTATGCTTGGGTAACAACGGGTTTTGGTGTAAGCAACATGAGTAGTCTTACAAACGTAAATATGCTTCCCTACATTTTTGATGTTGCATGTGTAAATGGTAATTTTGCCGGACAAACCTGTTTTGCTGAAGGTTTTATGAGAGCAAGCACAGCTGAAGGACCAACAGGCTCAGTTGCAATTATTGCATCTACCATTAACCAAAGTTGGGCTTCGCCAATGCGCGGACAAGATGAAATGAACGATATCCTAACTGAATCATATGCGGAAAATATTAAGCGTACATTCGGAGGAATTACAGTAAACGGCTGTATGCACATGAATGATGAGTATGGAACTGATGGATACAATATGACCAATACTTGGACCATTTTTGGCGATCCATCTCTTATTGTTCGCACTGATACTCCATCAGAAATGGTTGTTTCTCATAACCCCACATTATTTCTAGGTTCTAATAGTTTTTCGGTTAGCTGCGATACTGATGGAGCATTAGTTGCAATATCAACCCTAAACGCTGAAGATGATATTGAACTACTAGGAAAGGCTATTGTTGAAGGCGGATCCGCAGTTGTTTCTTTCGAAGAAGCGATTGTTAACCCAGCAGATTTAATAGTAACTGTTACTGCTTATAACAAAACTACATATCAAGGTGTAGTTTCAGCTGTTCCTGCAGATGAACCCTATGTTGTTTTAAACTCTTTTGAAACAGATATTGCCCCCGATTACGGACAAACTGTGACTTTAGATGTTATTTTTGAAAATATTTCTGAAGATCCTTACACTGCAAGCTCTGTTTCTGCAAGCATAACATCTGAAAATCCTTCATACGTAACTGTTGTTGATAATTCCGAAGAAGTTGGTACTGTTAACCCAGGCCAGCAGATTACTTTAGTAGGAGCGTTTAGTTTTTCAATTTCAGATGATGTTCCCGATCAAACACCTTTAGTTTTTACTTTAACTATTGAGGGAGAATACGATTCGGATATTTACCAATGGGAGCAAACATTTACAATCAAGGCGAACGCTCCGGTACTGACGTTTGGGTCGATGACGCTCATGGATTCGGGCAACGGCGACGGCGTCTTGGATGCGGGCGAGACCGCCGAGGTAAGCATCGCGCTGAGCAACACGGGCCATGCGAGCGCATCTGGCATCAGCACGCAGCTCGCTACCGCTTCCGGCCACCTGACCATCGTGGATGGCACCTACGACGTAGCGGCTTTGGCCGCCGGCGCGAGCGTGCAGGTGAGCTACACCGTTGAGGCCGATAGCGATACCCCGCTGGGCACCCCCGCGGGCATGACCGCCACGGCCACCGCTGGCGCGTACAGCGCCGAGGGCGCGTACGAGGTGATCATCGGGTTCGTGCCCGAGTACTGCGCCTCCGGCGCGACCAGCGGCAGCGATAGCGACCTGACCGGGTTCACGTTCGGCCCGCTGGAGAACGTAACGGCCCCCGGCGGCCAGTACGACGACTTCACGGAGGACCCAGAGCTGGTCCACGAGTTCAGCATCGGCGAGACCTACGACGTGAGCGTAACGCTGGGCTCCGCAGGCGGAACCTACACCAAGGGCGCCAAGGTGTTCATCGACTGGAACTACGACGGCGACTTCGACGACGAGGGCGAGACCGCCTTTGAGGTGGCGCCCCAGAACCAGAACTGGACAGCCACCGGCACGATCACCATCCCCGAAGACGCTACCCCCGGACCGAAGTTTGTGCGCGTGGTGGTGAAGGAGACCAGCGACATCAGCAGCATCACGCCCTGCGGCACCTATACGTGGGGCGGCACGGAGGACTACAAGATCATCCTCACGGGCAAGCGCTACGCGGTGACCTTCGCGGTTAAGGATAGCGAGGAGAACCCCATGGCAGGCGCGATGGTGTCGCTGACGGGGTACGGCGCGAAGCTGACCAACAGCAGCGGGATGGCCACGTTTGCAAGCGTAGATCAGGCCACGGGCATAGCCTACGGCGTATCCTACGCGGGGTACAACCCGGTAGAGGGAACGGTTGACGTGGTGAACAGCGATGTTACGGAACCCGTAACGATGGTGATCACCAGCGCAGGCGTTAGCATGCTCGACAGGGTGCAGGCGTACCCGAACCCCTTCGGTGCACAGCTGACGCTAGAGGGCACCGAGCGCGTAGCGCGCGTGGAGGTGATCAGCCTGGTAGGCCAGCGCATGCTGGTACAGGCCAACGCAGGCGAGGGCACCCTGGAGCTGCCCACCGAGGCGCTGCAGCCGGGCGTGTACCTGATCCGCCTCACCGACCTGAGCGGTAACGTATCCACACTGAAAGTGGTGAAGAAATAGCGAAACATTGATAATAGTTGTTGGGAAAGGGGTGATTTTTTCACCCCTTTTCTTTTTTTATGCCTTGTAAAGCAATAAAAATGGATTACATTTGACTGTTAATCTCAAAACATAAAGCCTTTTTTTGTGAAAACTTTTTCAATTTTCAGCAGGCGAACATACCGCTACCTATACCTTTCTGTAATTTCGTTATATATAGTCATCTCTACTTTCTTTATTCTTAATACGGTACCGCAAATTAAGCGAAACAAAGAGTTAAGAATAAGCAGTATTGTAGAAAAGGAGGTGAATATGGTATTTGCCGAATACTACTCCTACTCAAAGTATTTTAATCAAACTGTTCATATTCTAAATAGTAATAACGAATTATTAACCGCCCTTAAGAATAATGATATAGCAAAAATTAAGGATAAGGCGGAATATGTTTACAATACAGTTTTATTACCTTATAATGCTGATCTTGCTATCTATAATGATCAAGAGCCACTGTTTTCAACCAAAAAGAGCTTATATAATTATTCAGAACTTTTTTTTATCCAAGATACTCTTCAATCTGATATTCAGAATTCGTTTGTATTAACAGATGAGGGTGTGGATTTTTTGGCACTTTCACCAATTCAATTAGATGATAGATATAGTATATGCATATCAATTAGCGATTCATCGGTTTTAAGCAGTTTGGTTAAAACAAACAACACACTTTTTGTAGTTATTGACGAGACTATTGTATCACCAAAATACCCTGATTTAGGGCAAAATCAAAAGTACGTAACAAAAGCCAATGGCAACAAGCTATTTCTTGATAGTATTTTAACAAAAATTGATGTCGGGAAAAAGCAGCAAAACGTTAAGGTCAATAATCGAAGACATTGCATTGTAAAAATTACTGACTTTGTAGATGAAAAAAACCAAGCAGTGGCGGGAGCCTTTTATAGTATTGACATTACGACTATTCAAAAAGAGTTTACAAGGCAAATAGCACAATTAACCATTGTGGTTTTTTTGATACTAACACTAATAATTCTAACACTTTATCTTTTTCAAAATCGAATTATAGGCGCAGCTCTATTCTTAAAAAAGAGTTTGGAGGAGCAGCTCAGAGAAAGGTCCAAAGAGATTATTGATAAAAACCAGCAGTTTTCTCAAATTTTTAACTCAACAGCCAATGGTTTAAGAATTATTGATTCCGATTTTAATGTTCTACAGGTTAATGATGCGTTTTGCCGAATTTCAGGTGTATTTAAAGAGAAGGCCATTGGATCAAAATGCTTTAACGTTTTTCCTAGCATATACTGCCATACCGACAACTGTCCGCTCGAGCAAATAAAAAATGGAAACGAAGTTGTTTCCAATACTGAGGAGAGATTTTCGCGCCTGGGTGAAAAAGTAGTCTGCAATTATAGTGCAAAGCGATTTGAAGGAAAACATGGAGAGTTCATTGGTATTATTGAAGATTTTAAAGATATTACAGAATTAGCTCTGACAGAATACAGGCATAAAGAAACCCAGAAGCAATTTGAGTCATTGCTTAATTCTATGCCTGTTGGTGTTTTTATTCGCGATTTTGAGGGGAATATGTTTTATCAAAATTCCTATATGGACAAAGCATTTGGCCCCTTTAATTTTGAGAAAAAGAACATTAAGTACGTTTTTCCAACTACACAAGTAAGTAGATTTTTTGAGGAGGATAAGTTTGTAGAGAAATCAGGATCTGTAATTGTTGAAGAACAACTAATTGATAATAATAAGATTGAAAGAACATATGTAACGCATAAGTTTAAATTTTCGGGGGCGAATAACCAGCCGTTAATAGGCGGAGTTTCAATTGATATATCCAAGAGAAAGCAAGCCGAGCATAATGCATATGTATTATCAAAAGCCATAAACAATATTCCAATAGGTGTAGTAATTACTTCTCCTAAAGGAGAAGTTGAGTTTTGTAATCCTGAGTTTGAAGCCATTTCCAGCACCTCAGCAGATATGGTTTTAGGTACTATTTTCCCGCCATTCGAGCCTGAAAACACATCAAGTCATGTAGCCTTGGCAAAAGCAATAGGTGAATCGTTAACTGGATCAGTATGTCAGGACGAAGCGATGCTTTCATTTTACGAAGGTGAAAACCAATGGTATGCTTTTTCTGTATCACCTGTTTTTAACAGGCATGGAGATGTTGCTCACCTGATTTTAGTTTTCAATAATATTACCGAACGGAAAGAGAGCGAAAAGCAAATGGTAATTGCAAAAACTAAAGCTGAAGAATCGGATAGGTTGAAAACTGCATTTCTTTCAAACCTATCACATGAAATTAGAACTCCCTTAAATGCAATTTTAGGATTTTCTTCATTACTAAATAATTCAACTATATCATATGAAGAAAAACTTGATATACCTAATCAGCTATTAAGACATTCAAATGAGCTTCTCGATCTAATAAACGACCTAATTGATATTTCCTCAATAGAAACGAACCAATTAACCATTAAAAAGCGTGAATGCAAGCTTAACGAAACACTCCAAAATGTTTTTAGTGAGTTTATTGAGCATAACAATGCATCTAGACTTAAAACATACCTAAAGTTAGGCGTTGCCGAAGAGAGTTTTACCATTTTAACCGACCCCGATAGATTAGCTCAAATAGTAAAGCACTTACTATCGAATGCGTTAAAATTTACAAGCAAAGGTTTTATTGAACTTGGCTATACATTTAGAGATCCAAGTACACTACTTTTCTATGTAATTGATACTGGAGTTGGATTACTAGAAAAAGAAAAGGATATTATTTTTAACCCCTTTAGGCAAGCCGATGATAGCACAACACGATGCTATAGCGGCTTAGGCTTGGGTTTGGCAATTGCCCGAAATGTAGTTGAACGGTTAGGAGGTAAGATTTGGGTAAATAGCTCGAAAAATGAGGGTTCTACATTCTTCTTTACATTACCCTACATACCCGTAAGGGCAAAGTTCGACGAGTTTATTCCACCAAATAAATTTGATGAGTACAACTGGAAAAACAAAACTATTTTGGTTGCCGATGATATTGACTCAAACTTCATGTTTATCCAAACGCTTGTAAAACCAACAGGAGCAAACTTGGTTTGGGCTCGAAACGGCAAAGAAGCAATAAGCATTGCAAAATCGAGAGAAATTGATGTTGTATTAATGGATATTGTGATGCCAGAGGTTGATGGTTTTGAAGCAACCAAGCAAATTAAACAGTATAGAAGTGATATTAAAGTAATTTGTCAAACCGCATATCCAAGTCCTGAACATCAAAAGGCAGGAATTGAGAGTGGTATGGATAAATTTTTAACAAAGCCCATCCCCGTTAACTCAATCCTCGAAGCTATTGATGAGTATATAGCCAACTAAAAAAAGGGCATGAATTATAAGTCATGCCCTTTGAAATAAATATCAAAAGTATACTTTAAAGGCCTTAATTTTAGCTCTTCTTAGCCTAAACCTTTCCGTATCGCTTAGCCCTTTTTTATGATCGTAAACATTTTTTTCCCATTCGCCATACATGGGATTTGGAAAAACTATAAAACGTTTGCCAAATTCATGCTTATACTTTTCAACTATTTCCAACCCCCAGTCGTCACCTCTATTCTGAAATACTTCTGAAAAGTCGTTTAGGTTATCACCTAAAAGCATTACTATTTCATAATCCTCTGCTACCCTTTGTCGGCGAGGTTCTTTACCGCTTGTTTCATCCATTAAAAAGAAGTTATCAGCATTAACAAAAGCAAAACCTAGCGAATCAAGGTTTTTCATGGTCCATTTTAGTTCAGTGGTCCTCCTGTTGCTAAGGTAGATGACCTCAACACCTATTGAATCGCAGAAGTACGTAAACTCTTTTGCACCAGGAGTAGCACTAGCCTTGCTTTGCATTGACCATTCAGTCCAAAATTCGGGGCTATAAGGCTTTCCCTTAGCTATCATTTGTCCTTGAAAAGGGCTATTGTCAATCATGGTTTCATCTAAATCAACAATAACAGCTTTAGGCTTATCACTATCGGTTTTGATAAATTCAGTTAGCTGCCTTTTGGCTATATTAAAACCTTGATGATAAAGCGCTTTGGCTTCGGGAGAATGCTGAATCCACAATGTAGAATACACCAAATGCTCATGCGAAAGGTTTTGGTCGGTTTGTTTAGTATTACAACCATAAATTAGAAGGGAAATAGCGGCGGCAATTAGCAATGCTTTTTTCATATTACAATACTTTTGTTTGATAACAGCAAAGAAACAAATTTTTTTTGAAACATATAATTCCTTTGCATCTAGTGCTTATAATTCACATATAGTATTAGTGTTAGTGAAAACACTTCTATTAATTATAACTTTGCTGTAACTTTTAGTTTGCTTATTCGTCTTACCCACGAATTGTAGCTACAGATGACCGTTGAAGAATACAATAGTTGCGTAAATAGTTTTGCAGACGGACTCTACCGTTTTGCGCTAAAAACTCTAAATGATATCGATAAAGCCAACGATGTTGTTCAGGATTCTTTTGAGCGCTTATGGGTAAAGCACACTGGTGTTGAGTTTGGCAAGGCCAAATCGTACCTGTTTACTACAGCATATCATGCATGTATTGATACAATTAGGGTTGACCAAAGATCGTCAAGCATTGATAATTCACCGGAAATTGCCATTGAAAGCCAGTATTCAGATTTGCAAGAGCTATTACATGAAGCAATTAAAACATTACCTGACATTCAACGATCAGTCATTCTATTAAGAGATTATGAAGGTTACAGCTATAAGGAGATTGAAGAAATAACAGGATTAAAGGAAGCGCAAGTAAAAGTATATATTTACAGAGCTCGCTTAGCGCTTAAGCAGTATATAGGAACACTTGAAGCAGTAATTTAGCCATGGATATAAACCGAAACAACTACGAATTGTACCTAATCGATTATTTCGACGGTATCCTAGACGGTGAAACCAAAACTGCTGTAGAAAAATTTCTAGTTGATAACCCCGATATTGCTCAAGATGCGCAACAGCTGAGCAGCTTTAAGTTAAATCCGCTAGCTAGTTCGTATAAGCATAAAAGCAAGCTACTTAAATCGAAGCAATTGCTGGTAGGAGTAGAGGATGAATTCGATTATTTGTGTATCGCAAGTTTAGAGAAAGACATTGACCAACGCGATAAACAGACTCTTGAAGCTGCAATTGAAAAAAATCCACAGAGAGCAATAGAGTTTCAGCAATTTCAAATAGCCAAATTAAAGGCAGATTTAAGTATCACCTATAAGCATAAAGGTAAACTGAAAAGGTTTACAACCTTTGGTTTTACTAGGCGAATTCTTTATACTGCTAGTTCGGCAGCTGCTGTTCTGCTAATTTTGATTTCTCTTTTCAACTATATGAGTTCATTGAGCGAAGTTCAGCAAATTCGTGAATTAGCAAACACAGTAGAAACTATACCCATTGAAACAAAGACATCGGCAAATTCTAAAAAGTTTGTTCCCGTTGTCGAAACGAATAATTCTTTGGCAGAACCTAGCGTAAACGGGAATAGCCGAGTAGATCAAACCACATCAAAGGCAGAAATAGCTGAGGTTATACATGAATTTGAGACAATAGAAAATCTAACTATTCCAAATTACATTAAGCCCATTGTTGCAATTAATATTGTAAACAAAGGGTTACCCAATGTGAGTAAAGAACTTCTAGCATTTCAAATGCCTATTATTGATAATTATTTACAACAAAAAAACCCTGATGCTGAAGGCTCAAGTCGAACAATTGGTTTGTTTGAAATTGCCCAAATGGGATTTAGTAAGCTTGCTAGCACCACTGGCAAAAACCTTAGCTTGCAAGCCCAAAAAGATGATGATGGAAAGTTCAAACGAATAGAGTTTGAAACCAACCTTTTTGCATTATCTGTTCCTGTTAACAGAAAAAAGTAGCAAATCAACCTGTAACTTTTCTAACCACATCTTCGTCATACTTACGAATACAGCAAAAGAAATTTGTATTCATGCACATGTGTGTATAAACAAAATATTTGTATAATAAAACTTTGAGTATAACTTTAAGTAAACTACATCACGATGAAAACACTATTTAGCCTTTTATTTGCAGCACTTTTTCTGGTTGTTTCAGCCTATGCTCAGGATGAAAATGTTGAAAACCTAAAAGTTCACGATGACGCTACAGAGCAAACCGATAGCACAACTATTTCGGATATAAGCAAAATTGATGCTGATTCTGATTCAACCCAAGTTGTTATGGATGAGAATTTTGCAGAAGATAAGATTGATACAACAACCATTCGCTTTGGTAAGAAAAGAATTGTTGTAATCCAAAAGGATGGCTCTACATCCATTGAAATTCCCGAAACTAATTCAAAATTTTCTGTGAATGAAGATGAGGACTTTACCTATGTTCGTCGACCAAGATTTAAGGGTCATTGGGCCGGCTTTGAATGGGGATTTAATGGTTTTATGACTCCCGACTATTCGATAAATATGACTGATGAGCTGAAATTTCTTGAGCTACGCCAAGGCCGTTCATGGAATATTAACCTGAATTTTATGCAGTATAGCTTAGGTTTTGGTACCGATAAGGTGGGCTTAGTAACGGGTTTAGGATTAGAGTTTAACGATTATCATTTTAGAAACCCAATTACCCTAAAACTGGTTGATGGAATTACGGTTGAAGATGACAGCTACGAGCTCGATCCCGACAAGAACGTAACAAAATCAAAGCTATCTACAAGCTATATTACAGTGCCCCTTTTGCTCGAATTCCAAATTCCAACATTCGACGACAAGCACAGGATCTTTTTCTCAGCAGGAGTAATTGGAGGAGCAAAAATAGGATCGCATACCAAAATTGTTTTCGATGGCGCCAACAAAGGAAAGGATAAAGTTAAAAACGACTTCAACATATCTCCTTTTCGATATGGGTTAACAGCCCGAGTGGGTTACCGAGGACTGAACTTTTTTGCAAACTACTACCCAACGCCAATGTTTGAAGCAGGAAAAGGACCCGAAATTTACCCATTCTCAATTGGATTAATAATTATTGATTTTAGCTAGAATAGAGCAAATAGTTAGACGGTTAGGGCACGAGTTTCTCGTGCCCTTTTTTTATTTTGCATCTATATATTTGTACTTTTGTAAATAAAAATTTAACAATGCAAAAAAGGGTTTTTGGGTTTTTTATGCTGTTGCTAATCAACTTTTCTGCAATATCAAACCCCCATATCGATAGCCTAAAGTTAGCAATACGCTCTGCCAAGCACGATACAACTCGCTTCAGTGCTTTTTACAACTTAGCACAAGCATATTACGATAGTGCATACCAAAAAAGCATCCATTATTTTGATAAAGCCCTTGAAATTTCCAATAAGCAAAACAATTGGGAACAAGTAGCCGATATTCATCATCATATTGCTACCGTTTACTTTAATCAAGGCGAGTTTAGTAAGGCCTTATTGGAGTATCAGAATGCCCTTTCGGTTTACATGGTGCATAACGATACAAAGGGAATTGGTCATGTGAATAATAGCATTGGCGTATTATATAAAACATGGGGACAGTACCCAAAGGCACTTGAGTACCTGATAAAAGCATTAACCGATTTTGAGAAAATTGGCTATAGAGCTGGAATTGGCATGGCATCGAACAACATTGGGCAAATATTTTTCTATCAATCCGATTACCAAAAGGCAATAGACTACTTTACCATACACTACGATGTTAGCAAAAACATTGGTAATGCGTTTGCTATGGCAGGAGCAGCAAATAATATGGCAGCATCGTATGTTGAGCTGAACAATCACCCCTTGGCTTTAAAAAAGTACCACGAAGCAGCCCATATATACGACTCCTTAAACATTCAATCGGGCGTTGCAATACTAAATGATAACATAGGATCACTTTTAGCTAAGAGCAATGATTATGAAACTGCCCTATCGTATCACTTAGAGGCAAAGGAAGTGTTTGAGAGCATTGGTAGCAGGTCGAGGTTGTCATATACCCTTAAAAATGTTGGTTATGCATACTTAAAGTTAAAGAATTACAATAAATCAAATGAGTACTTATTAACGGCAAAAAACATTGCCGAAGAACTCAATCAGCAGGAGGTATTGAAGGAGATTTACTATCATTTAAGCGAGGTGAACGAATTAACAGGTCAACCGCAAAGCGCACTTTCGTTCTACAAGCTATACTCAATGGTTAAGGATTCGCTAAATAGTATTGATGGAAAGCAAAAGGTTGAGGAGTTAGAGTTGAAGTATGAAGCCGACAAGCAGCGAAGCGAACTTACTTATCTTTCAGGAAGAGTAGAGCAGCATCGATATTTTTTATTAGCATTATCACTTCTAACTTTTTTCTTCATATCGCTTGGGGTTATTATTATTAGAGTAAATATAAAACGAAAAAATTTATTACAACGGCTCACTTCTTCAGCCCAATCTAATCTCACCGATTTAAACACAATGGCTCATGAATTGACCGTTAAGCCAATGGGTCGTTATATTGTTTTGTGGCCAGGTTCGAACAAATCGTTAAAAAGCATCAGCCTTATTGAAACGAATCAATCAAAAACAAGTGCTTTGGTTGTGCTAGCATCAAAAGAATTGCCAATTCATTACGCTGGATATCAAGTAAACAGGTCGTTAGAGCAAAAACTACAAAAGGGGCTAGATGTTAACAGTGCTTCGTTTGAGTTTATTATAAATGATTCAATTAAAACATTAGTTAATAGTTCTCAAGTATATGACAAAGAGGTATCAATTGGAGTAATTAGTTTTAACGATAATGCCTTTTTTATTACAAAAAATAGTGTAGCCGTTTGGGTTGTTTCTAATGGCCAAGCCATACTTTATACGGATACGACCCAAGCTTTAAGCAATATTAGTATGCAAAGCATATCCAAGCATTTTGTGTTAGCTGCTAATACTTGCCAAAATAACCGAAGCTTTAAGTCTTTGGTTATCCTAATCGATAAGACAATTCAGTTGCTAATTGATAAAGACGAAGCATCACAACGTGAAATTCTTCAGGGTACTATTGAAAATTTCTTGAATTCAGTTGAAGAAGAAATAGAGGTAGCATTTCTTGCATCTGAGGGGACTAACGCCTAACCTCATTTGTCATATATGTTTTTATAGCATTTGTTGATGATTAAGGGGTGTTGGTCAAAAAATACAATTATCACAAATCTCATTAGTTCTAAAGGAATATCTTTGTAGATAGCATTGATAGATAGCGAAAGCAATTACACAATAAAATTAAGCTAACAATATGAAACTACTGCTCATTTCAAACTCTACGAATGCAGGTGAGGAATACCTGCAGCACCCCAAGGAACAGATAGAGCAATTTTTAAAGGGAGTTAAAAAGGTTCTTTTTTTGCCCTATGCAGCTGTTACGTTTTCGTTTGATGATTACGAAAAAAAGGTTCAGAAGAGGTTTAGCGAAATGGGCGTTGAAGTGGAATCGTTGCATCGTTGTAAAGAACCAAAAAAGGCAATTCGCGAAGCCGAAGCGGTTGTTGTAGGCGGCGGTAATACGTTTAGGTTGCTAAAAATGATTCAGCAACTCGATATTATTGAAACGCTAAGGTATAAAGTACTCGACGGAATGCCATACGTTGGCTGGAGTGCTGGAGCAAACGTTGCATGCCCCACTATTTGCACTACCAACGATATGCCTATTGTTGAGCCCGACAACTTTAGCGCATTCAACCTTGTTCGCTTTCAAATTAACCCTCATTATCTCGATGCAAATCCCGATGGGCATGCTGGTGAAACTCGAGAGCAACGAATTGAAGAGTTTATTACAATGGATCCATTCTCTTACGTGGTAGGCTTACGCGAGGGGTCAATGATTCTTGTTGATGACGGGGATATTTCTCTTTTAGGATCCAAACCTGCTCGGGTTTTTAAGCATGGTTTACCACCTAAGGAATATCAACCTGGCGATGACCTAGATTTTCTCTTTGAATAGGCTAATTAATATAACCCATTTTAAAATGTCGCTTATGCGACATTTTTTTTGAATTAATTTTTGTGATAGAAGGTGTAACAATTCACTATTCATAATCGTCTTTTCATCAGTTGTTATTTAATTTGATTTGATATGCTTGTGAATTATCTGAAAATTGCCTTCAGAAACCTATTGCGTAATAGGTTTTTCTCTTTTGTTAACATATTAGGTCTTTCTGTTGGAATAGTTTCAACTATAATGGTTATCCTTTTTGTAAAGGAAGAGCTTGCATACGATAAGCACCATTCAAGGCATGAGCATATTTATCGGGTTATTTCAAATTTTCATGTAAACAACAAGCAAGATTTATTTGCACTTTCTGCCGCACCACTCGCACCAACGCTTGCCGACGAGTATCCGTTTATAGAGAGCTATGTTAGATTTATCCCTTTGGATAATTTCTTTTTTAGGCTAAACGGAAAAGATTTTAACGAGCAAGATGTATTTTTTGCCGATTCAACAACCTTTGATGTTTTCGATTTTAAAATAGTTGTGGGTGAGACGAATCCCCTAGCAAAGCCATACTCTATTGTACTTACCCAAACTTTATCTAATCAGCTTTTTGGTGCTGAAAATCCTATTGGTAAAGTATTAACAGGGAAAGAAAACGAACCATTTGTTGTTACAGCAGTGATTGAGGATTTGCCTCGATCTTCTCATTTAAAATTTAATGCACTCGTATCTACAACAACAATTCGCCAACAAATAGGCGAAGATCAGTTTAACGACAGAAGCTCTGGTTCCTTCTGGAACGTTAATTCATACAGCTATGTATTGTTCAGCCCAAGTGCAGATCCAACACAGGTTATCAATAACTTTGATTTTTTTAACGATAAGTATCTAAAGCCTGTTGGCGATATAATAAACGGAACGTTTATTCCAATTTTTCAACCTTTAGCCCAAACACATTTTCCTAAAATCCAGGGTATTCAAGCCGACTTTCCAACGGGAAACCGATCGAACGTTTTTATATTCTCGTTTGTTGCCATATTCATTTTAATTATAGCATGTATTAACTATATGAACATGGCAACAGCCCGCTCGGCAAAAAAGGCAAAAGATGTAGGCATTAGAAAGGTTGTGGGCGCAAGTAAGCATCATGTTGTTTTTCAAAACATTAGCGAAGCAGTTTTTATTGCTCTTATTGCAAGCACAATAGCATATGTATTTTCATTTGCAGTTTTGCCCTGGTTCAATAGCGTAGCCGATAAAAATATTTCAGTCTACGAGCTCCTGAAACCTTCCATAATATTTGGGGTTTTGTGCATTTCATTAGTTGTTGGAATTGTATCCGGAAGTTACCCTGCTTTCTACCTTTCCAGCTTTTCTCCAATCTCAATTTTAAGATCCACTATTAGCAAAGGAAGCAGTAAAGTTGGATTGCGTAAATTTCTGGTGGTGTTTCAGTTTGCAATTTCATTAATTATGATTACAGCCACTATTGTAGTTAGTCAGCAGCAAAGGTTTATCAGGACTAAGGATCTTGGATTTAACGAGGAAAATCTTTTAGTACTGACCGATGTTGATACCTTAATTGGAAGTAGGTTTGAAACCTTTAAACAGGAACTCTTATCAAATCATTCTATTATAGCCGTTGCTGGCTCACAAGATGTTTTAGGTATTGGAAATGGAAAAATCGTTAGCCGTATCGAACAGCAAGGTGAAATGAAGGAAGTGGGCATTAACCTTATTGGTTGCGATTTTGAGTATCTGAAATTATTAGGTGTTGAATTGGATGAGGGCCGATATTTTAACACGTTGCTAAGAACCGATTCTACACAAGCATTTATAATAAACAAGGAGGCTGAAAAAGTCTACGGTTGGACTAATAATGCTCTCGACAAAAGAATTCAATTAGGAATTAGAATGGATGGTTCCGCTTCGCGTGATGGACGCGTTGTAGGAGTGGTTAACAACTTTCATTACTCATCAATACACAATCCAATTGAGCCATTCATGTTTTATATAAGCACTGCACCGCCTCGGAATGTAAGTATTCGTTTTAAGCCTGGGGAATCAAAACAAGTGCTCGACTTTGTTCAAGCTAAGTTTCAAGACTATAACGTCAAACGCGACTTTAGCTATTATTATTTAGATGAAAAGCTCGAAAGTCTTTACCGTTCAGAGCAAAAGCTAGCCTGGTTATTTAGGGTGTTTTCAATGGTAACCATATTTATTTCGTGCCTTGGTCTTCTGGGTTTAAGCTCATACGTTACCGAGCAAAGAACGAAAGAAATAGGTATACGTAAAGTAATGGGAGCTTCAACAACCAGCATATTAAACCTACTAAATCGTCAATTCTTTAGCTTGGTAATTATTGCTAACGTGTTTGCAATTCCTATTGCATATTACGCAATGCTTAAATGGTTAGAGGGGTTTGCGTATCGTATCGACTTTGGTAGCCCAATTTTTAGCGCAACCACCATATTCCCTTTTGTTATTGCAGCCATATTAGCAATACTAATGGCTTTTATAACGGTAATTACTGTTTCCTGGAGGGCTGCTGAAAGCGATCCAGCATATTCGTTGAAATACGAATAATAGAATTTACCTTATATGATTATCCGCTAATGTGCCTAAATTATTATATTTGTACAAAATATATTGAAAATGAATTTTATTGATTTTGTAAAGCAGCATCCTGATGAGAACAGTTGCATTCAACATTTCAGGAGAATT
>Ga0334898_1001158_pt1 | contig 32086 bp, 25 predicted proteins | sample GraSluR3_MG_10_FD_207228 | JGI IMG/M metagenome (GOLD analysis project Ga0334898, IMG submission 207228) | Sludge microbial communities from methane-producing bioreactor in Wageningen University, Netherlands - Granular Sludge_3_08-R3 | ecosystem: Engineered > Bioreactor > Anaerobic >... | reverse complement strand
CACAAACGCTTATTAAAGTACGCTATTTTTTAGAATTTATCCACAAAAAAACAACCACAGAAGAAAAAAACAATGAAAAAAGGAGCTTTGCGCTAGCAAAAATTATTTGCTAACGCAACAGCCCCATGTTTCTTTTAAAACTTCTAAATTTTCTAATAACTGATCTGTATGTTCTTGTATTGTTTCAATCGGATTGGATTTTGCTAAGAATCTATTCATCACTATTTAAATGGCAAAAACAAAATTATTATCTTGGTCTACCATCATTTTCGCCTCCTCAAGAACTGTGATTTTTGAAGCATATAATACTTTAACCTTTTTCCACTGCCGAAATACTTTAGGACTTTTTTTTGTTCCTTTATTAACAAGTTTATACTCTTTATTAATCATATAGTATGTTCCTGCTGTGTTTTTAGCAATACTAGCATCTGACGCTTCGACTTCAATTTGGTCAAATAAATTTTTAACATCAGGTATAAATGCCGAATATCCATTACTAAGTTCACTATCTCTCTCAATCATTTTTTTGTCTACCTCAACACAAACAACATCTTTAATAATTGCTAAATCTTCTCGCCGACCAAGTGATGGATATTCTAATGGTTGACATATACCTTCGATGATTTTTGTGATTAAGGTTTCATCTTCCGGGATAACATGAATCATCACCTCGACTTCACTTAATAGTTCAGCCGTGGCCACACCCTTTCCGATTCCAAACCCTCCGACTTCTAGTTGATGACGCTTTGCCTCATATCTCATTCCAGGTTTAAACTCATATCGTGTATACAAATCATTGACTTTTGAATGATACTTTCCTTGAACACTGATTTTCATGGGCTGATATTCCAAAAATCCACACATTGAATGTATCATTCCAATGACGGTACTATATGGTGGTAACGGATAGGATTCTTTCAGCTGAAAACTTGTTGGTACTTTATAATTCACCAACTCTTGTTCAATGACAAATCTAATTGCTTTCATAATATGCACTCACCTCTTTTTTTAAGTGGCTAAATAAACTTGGCATATTCATGGCATTGAGTCGTTCTTTGATATCTTGGTCATTATCAAATTTTCCTTCTATTAGCCCACATACTGTATAATCTTTGACCGTATCAAACATAACACCCTCAATACTTTCAAGTACTACGTTATTATTTTTTACTTCTAACGCATTTTGGAAAACAGGATTTTTAACGTCATAAACACCACCTATTGCAAATAGAGGCTTGAGGTCTTCTCTTCGTCCTCGAATATCCCGATATAATAACGCAATTGTATCTAATAATTTGTTGACTCTTCGCTTCTTTTCTTCATTATGAATTTCTATATTATCGTTTTTATCAATCCCAATCTTGTCTAAATCTACCGTTATTGAATATCTATAATACGAATGATGAATTTCTGATTGTGCAATATTCATCCCTTTCATTTCTCCACCTGTTCGGTCTGCCAACCCTTTATTCGTCAAAAAATCCAACTCGCCTTTAAATGGTTCTAAAGAAATTGCATTTGATAATCGGACAACTGCAGACCTTGTTCTAGTATTCCCGGCACTTTTTTCTGTTTTCATGTACCCAAAAAAATCAATTTCCGGATATTGCTCAATTGATGTATTCGGAGCAAATTGGACAACACTTTTTTCAACTCTAGTTGGAGTCAACTCTTCATTCAATTGTTCTATAATATTATATCGAATCGCTTGCCGTGAAATATATGTATATTGGTCTCCTTTACCTCTAGATATTTTCTTTAATGATGCAACGTTTCCAATTCCTTCACCGTAATTTGCACTTTCTGCTTCAATAATCATTGATAATACGAGTCCTTTTGTCTTCATACTACTTACCTCCGTTTTCTGATTTTTCATAAGTTTCTCCATTTACTAATCCAGTGACAAATGCATATCCTATACTTTTAAACATATCCTCATCCTGCATACAATCAATTATAAATGTCGGAACTTGCTTATTTACATAAAGGTAACAGTTTAGCAGTGTATCCATAAACATTGATGTATTGTTTGTTTTTAATGCATTCAACAACTTATATGAAATACCACCCAGTTTATTTTCCGACTTTTTTTCAAGATAAGCTTGCTTTAAATAATATCCGGACGCATTATATTTTTTCAACATCTCTTTTTCATTTTCCATTTTTTCATCTCCCTTTATCATTCTTTGATTAATTCGTAATAGCGCCATAATATGATGCGATGAATAATATAAATCACGTTTATTTTGCAGCTTCAATGAGAGTAATTTATTTACGGTTAGAAAAAATCTACCATTATTCAATAATATTTTTAAAACCTCATCATAAAGCCGATAATATGTATCTGCTTCTTTAAAGGATGCTCTCATTAGATGGTTTAAATCGTCTGTCGAATCCGATATTACTTTTAATACTTTTTTTGACAAAACGTTAAATCTATATTTGTTGGCTCCGCCTATATCTTCATAGCGTATAACTTGTATATCTGATAGATCATATTTACTATTATCGTTTTTCATATTTGTTAATGCCATAATCATTGCTCTATATGTAGATTTACGGTGTTCTGAGTTTACATCCAATATCTCATGTTTCATATGCTGATTAATATCAACTAACATTTCTACTGAATAATTCCTATTAATAAAGATTCCACTGTTTATTACATATGTCATCCCACAAGGAACACACGAGTATATCAGTCTACATATTGGGCATATTCCGACATCATTTGAATAATCCCAAATATGAGACGGTTTTCTAACTACATCAAATCCTACTTCGTTCAAAAAACTCAACGTTTCATTCAAGTTCTTAATACTTCGATTACAAGTAAAACAATTATATTTATATTTTTCTTTTGGGCTTTCTAAATATGTTGATACATCTGTGACAAAACTTTTTTTATAATCAGAGTACATATTCAATTCTTTTGTTTGAGGATTTAAGATTGATACTCCAGTCCAGCCTTGTCGAATGATTGTATAAATTACATTTTTCCCGGCAATATATTTTTTAAATGTTTCTTTTTCAAGTAGGTTAATGATATTTTGTAAAATAAGTAATATTTCTTTTACATCATCTTTTCCCCCTTTCTTGATTGGAACCAACCTTGTTTCTAGGTCTACTAATTCTCGACTTCCTTCAATCAAATCATAGGCTTTTTCATAACTTTTACTGTTAAGATAATATTTTATAGACCCACTTGTTCCTTTGCTTCCAATCATCTTGTTGAGATTTTCTAAATCAGAATCACTAAATTCTTCTAAGTCGTTTGCTAGATGTTTTTCCACAAAACCCTTAGCACTAGTGATTTTATACCATGATAAGTTTTTCTCGTAAGTATTGATTAAGTAATTAAAAAATTTCTCTTCAAAATTATCGAGTGCTTCAACCGAGAATTCAAAGGAGTTTTTATTATACTGAATGGTTTCTCCTGCTGATTTAAGGATATTAATAAAACCTACTATTCCGGCATTATATAGCCAATCCCCTAACATAATTTCAATTTTTTCATGAACCACTTTTTTCCCTCCTCTCCATTACACAACTTCAATCATTCCAAATCCTTGCGACCTTCTTGATCCAATTCCAATTTTATAAATCTGCTCTATAAGCTTACTATCACCTTCAAGAAGAAGCTCCCCAATGTTTCCCTCCAAATATATCCCTAATCTATCCGCAAAGTGATAGACCGGAACACTTTTCATTCGAAGTGGTTTTATTCCCAACTCATTTACTTTTTCCTTAATTTCTCCTTCATATGCTTCTAAGTATCCACACTTTTGAACACTTGATAAAATAGTAATTTTCAATTGTTCAACAAACTCTTCATCTGAATATTTAATATAACGATCCTTTTTATTATCCGATTGTTCATGGTGCCTTACAATAATCGGTGATAATGTTTTGATTCGAACTATTTTTTCGGATATTTTCTTTTCTTGATTTAGTGTGATTGATTTTAAACTCATATAGGAATGATCATTTAAAGAGAACTTATTTTGTAATTGCTGGACAAAGCCATTATAAAACCTTATTCCATACTCATAAGATCCAAAAGATATATTCATTGTCACTCTGTTTTCTTCTAATTGAATTGTTTCCTTTTCAAATTTTGGCCTAACAAAATAAATGGCAAATGTAAATGGTTTACTCACTTTTTTTCCCACACCATAATTTTTTTCAAAAAACTCAGGGTCTACTTCATTTAATGACTGTTTAATAAATGACATAAAAAATCTTCGATAGTCTTTTGGAAACTCTTTTTGACTCACTTCAAAAACTAATTTTAGTCGCATTTTTCTCCTCTCCTTATTATCACTTTATGTAACTGTTATATATATACTACCTTTAGTTTGGAACCATTTTTTCCTACTAAAAATAATTTTCAAATGTTTCTTGTGCATGTAAAATGATTTTTTCCCTGAGCTTCTCCGGGTAAATCACTTTCACACTTTTTCCGAATGACATAATCCACCCTATCAATTCAGTCTGATTATTTATTCTTGCTTCGACTGATGTTCTCATATCATCGATAACTTCAATTTTTTGCTCTTCTCCAATGATTATTTCCTTTGCAAACTCATTATATGGATAGCTAAACGCAAGTTTAATTCGTAACGATTCTTCTGTAAAAATCCCAAAATTTTGACTATCAATTTTTGTTTCAATTTCTTTTTTTCTTTGGAATTTCATGTCTAGGGTTTTAGCATTTCGAATTCTCAATAATTTGAAAATCCTATAATCCTGTGCTTTTTCACAAAAGGCATGGATATAATTTGCTCCTTGATAAAATTGGATTTTATATGGATGAATTGTACGGTACTCTTCACTTTTACCTTTCGCTGAAAAGTAATTTATTTTCACTTTTTTATTATCCGAAATGGCCGAACCTATTTTTTTGAGAATATTGTTTTCTCCTATTTCATGCTTTTGATGATACTGTAACTTGTAATCAAATTGGTTCTTATCATCAATATGAATCTTATGAAATTTACATATTTTAAAATATAGATTTTTCAAAGTTAAATAGTCTTCAAATACATGGTTTTGTTCTAAATAGGCCACTGTTCTTCCTAATTCTCTTAATTCATCTCTTGAAATTTTTAAAGGTATATCAATATATTGCCCTGCGCTTCGATATCCTCCACCACGTGTTGCATCACTTTCAATAACATATCCAAAATCTCGCAATTCTTTAATATAATTTCTAATCTGACGTGTTGTCACACCAACTTCCTCTGCAAGTTCTTTGGAAGTATATACATTTTTATCATCTTCAAAAATTAGCAATAGCTTAAGAATATTTTTTATAGCACTCATTTTTCTCACTCCTTTTTTTTAATTTATCTGCCTCATTTAACAAAAAAAACATAGAATCTCCTATTAGAGTCCTATGTTTAAAGTATCATTATTCATTTTATACTATTCAACGACTCCCGCTCGTTATTTTCCCTTGCTACTATTTTACTCTTTTAACTCATATATTACAAGGTTTACTCACACATTTTCCGGCATTCTTCTAACGACATGGGTTTATGAAAATAATAGCCTTGATAGACATCAATTCCCAGGTCTGAGATTTTGTCGAGTTGCTCTTGGTTTTCAATTCCTTCTAAGACAATTCTTAAATCAAAGCTATCAAAAAGTTCCGACAGTTTTTTGAGGGCGGTAAATACTTTATCTTGCTGAATTCGATCGATAAAGGATTTATCAAACTTGATTTCATCAATTTCTAAGTCGGTGAAGCGTAGTATGGATGAATATCCTTCCCCAAAATCATCCAATGATATTTCATAGCCCCTTTGTTTTAAGCTCTTAATGGTATTGAGGGCTTTTTCCATGTCGTTGAACATTCCTGTTTCTGTGATTTCAAAGACTATATTACTTGTTGCAATGGTATATTGATGCTGTAATGAGGATACAGATTCCAAAAAAGATTCTTCAATCAACTGATCTGCGGACAGATTTATGGATATACGCTTATCTTGTAAAAACGGTTCCGTGCTAATGTCGTAAAAGACGCGCTCGATGACAATGTAGGTTATTTCCCGCATATATCCTCTCTTTTCTGCAATCGGAATAAAGTCCGAAGGATAGATGAACCCGTCTTCTCTCTCCCAACGAATTAGGGCTTCATAAGAACACACGGTATGATTTTTACTCTCGACTTGGGGTTGGTAGACGACCGAAAATTGCTTTTTGTCAATTGCGTCGCGTATGGCAAGTTCCATATTAAATTCATTCACATATTCAAGTGGATCAATCATTGAATAGTCCGAAATATCATCACTACTCTTTTTAGCATATTCAGACGCGACTTCAAGCCGTTCTATAATTTTATTTGTCCCTTCACTTAGCATGTGTTCGGACGGTTGGTAATGATATAATCCATAATAGACTTCGAGTTTGATTCCTTGAAATCGCTGGAACTTTAGATATTCTTGTATTTTTTCGATTTCTCTATAGACCTCGCTTTGGTCACTTTGCGGGAACACAAGAATGAATTTATCTGCATAGAAATAGTATGCACGAATCTTCGGAAGCATTGTTCTTAGCTTTGTCGCTATTTCGCCTAGGATTTCATTGCCTCGGTCAAACCCTAGCAAATTATTATATTGCATGAAATTATGGACATTGGCTAGGCAAAGATATTTTTCCGTTTTGGCACTTAGCAAATCCACATCAAATGCAAATTTATTTGGAATATTGGTAATTCGATCGATATAGGCCAAATCAAAAATCTGATTATTTTTTTCCGTGATTTTTTTATATAGTTCCGTTTGTTTTTCACTGGCATGTTTTTGTTTCTCGATAAAAAAGATGACAAAAAAGAGGAAAAATCTTAACACGATAAATGTCATTAAGGCCAAATTCACCATATTAAATAATTCCGAATTATACAATGCTGAATATAAAGAGCTGATAAGTAGGGATACCGATCCTACCATAATAAAATATATGCCATAATTCTTATGCATCTTGTGGTGTATTAATAAGGTTTTTGAAAATATGAATGTAATACACAAAAATACGATTAACGTTATGAAGTAAATTATTTCTGTCATGTATACAGGAATTCCTATTGTAATCAAAAAACCAATTAACGTAAAAATATAGGTTTTTTTTGTTGCTATTTTATGTTTTGAATATCTTACATAGAGTAGCGTCATTGCGGCAACAAAAAATATAACCGCCAATATGAATAATGTAATTATTTGAACGGTTATATCATCGTAAAGTATACTATTTTTAATCAACTCATATTGAATACGTAAATCACAGATAATAACAATTGAAAGAACGGCATTAATTATTTCATTAACGATATTAAGTACGTGCTCTTCATTTAATTTTAAATGCTTTAAAACAATCAAAAAATAAGCACTTAATGAAATCAAGATAAAAATTAACAGTGTATATTGAATGTACATGATTAAATCCTCCCTATACCTAAGAAATAATTATACCATCAGGTTTTCGATCTTTCAATCTATAGATTATAGGGAGAATAAATATCATTTTTATTTTTTCACTTTATTCAAATTGGAATTTAACTGAAATAGTAGTATCTCACTAAATGTTTCACTGTCCATATCAGCTAGAAGCTCAATATTCATACCTTCCATCATTCCAAACATGGGTTGCTCTTCAACTTTTCCAAGGTAACGATGCATAATCACCTTTGTTTCAGGATTTTCGATAAGCTCTCCAACAGAATCTTTTATAGAATACCTATCTTCAGGAAATTCTAATTTTCCTGCTTCAGTGTCTTCCATATCCGGTAGTGTAAACCAGTTGGCAACAACCGATCCTTTTGCCTCCGGTCCTGTGTAACTTGGATTGGCTTGACTCACGCCAACAAAAATCGCTTGATCCGTATAAATCACATTATCTTCATCTGTCTTTCCTCGTACAAGCATCTTATTCATACCAGATTGAACCGGTAGATTTCTAAAAATGACTGTTCGACTCTCACCGACAAGGGTTTTTTCTATGTGTTTTCCATATATAAGTTCAACCTCATCACAGTTTGTATATATTTTAATATCCATTGTTTCCTTGTGCCGCTCTACATAGCGTTTCGATGTAATATGAACAAATTTTTCGTCGGACCATTGAGCTTTGTACATATAAAACGCATCTTTTTTAATGCGGCGATCATAAGTAATGAGCCCTTTATTATTTCGCCCCTGTACACCACCTTCATCACGAATATTTGCTCCAAAGTCAAACATATTCCACACGTATGTTGCCCACAAAAATGGTCGTTCTTTGAAAATCTTCCATACGGTTTCATGGAACAAGGTGTGATATTCTTCAGAATAATCTTTGACCTGTGGATCATCATTATGATATTCGATAATACCTTCTGCCCCATATTCTGAAATACATAACTTAATATCAGGAGCATTCACTCTGAATTCATCTAGCCACGTTGCAAAATCTTCCGTTTTTCCTTGATACCAACCATAATATTTATTGTATCCGACAACATCGGTCATGGTGTTATACTCATCTGTATCTTTAACCATCATAACATTGGCCATTGTTGTTAAACGCGTTGGATCCTCTTCCTTGGTCAAAGCATTAAGCTCTCGAACGACTTGACGAACTTCCTTACGTTCGCCACCGATTTGTATCTCGTTTTGCACACCCCAGAAGCATATGGATGCATGATGCAAATTTTGACGAATGAGTTCTCGCATTTGTTGTTTTGCATTTTTGCCGCTTAATTCGGTTTTGGACATCACTGAGATAAAAGGGATTTCCGCCCATACAACCATACCTTTTTGATCACATAAGTCGTAAAAATATTGGTCATGTTGATAATGCGCTAAACGAATACTATTGGCCCCAACCTCTTCAATCAATTCCATATCTTGCTTATGATCATCTCTTGAGATTGCCCAACCTTTATCCAAACGGTCTTGATGTCTTGATACACCATATAAACGATATGGTTTTCCATTAAGATAAAAACCTTCATTCACATCCACGTGGAAATAACGGAGCCCCATGGTTTGTACCACTTCATCTTTAACTTCATTATAGCTTTGTAATGACGCTTTCACTTTGTATAGATATGGATCCACTTTACCATGCCATAGATGTGGATTAACGACTTCGAAGTTTGTATCTACTTCCGTCATTGATTCTGGGGCTAAATCCACTTCTTTCGTTGTATAAGCAACTATATTATCTTCCTGGTCAAGTACTTCAATCCATAGACGTGCTTTTTTATCTTCATTCCACGCATTAACAATCTTCGCTTTTACATCAACAAGAGCCTTGTCCTCTGACACGTCTTGTTGAAACAGGGATAACCCGGGTGCACCAAAGTCCAAGAGGTCAAAGTGAATTTGATCCGTTATAATAAGCTGAACATTTCGATATAGGCCCCCGAAAAAGCTAAAATCTGCCATCTGCGGATAAACATCTTCATAAACTTTATTATCCACTAAAACAAGAAGTTCGTTTTCTCGTCCTGCTTTTAACACATCCGTGATTCGAAAACGAAAGGTTGAATAACCGCCCTTATGTTTTCCTATAAATGTACCATTAACATATACTTGCGTAATGCTATTGGCTCCTTGAAACTCAATGAAAATTTCTTTTTTTAACTCTTGTTCTGTCACATATAGTTTTCTGGAATATCGGCATTCTCCTCGATAATAGTCAAAACCGTTGGCACCATCAATAGCATTCCATGTATGGGGAAGATGAACTTCTTCATCATACACAGGTGCTTTTTCCGGATGTTGAATAAATGTCCAGTTCCTATTTAAATCTTTTATTTTTCGCATTATAACTTACCTTTCTTATGCCTGCTCAATTTCAATTTCTAATTTTTGTTTACGATCATGAATAGCTTGTTGGATTTCATTCATTTTGACCCCATCAAGTTCATAGAACTTCATTGCAATCAGTGATGCAACCCATGCAATTACCGGAATTCCTATAAAGAAGAAAAGTCCCATGCCATATAATTCCGGTGATCTTGGTGTATCGACCGTTGGAAATGCTTCTTTAAATCCAATGGATGCTAATAAAAATCCAATAAGCGCTGTTGATACTGAGGATACCATTTTATCCACAAAGGAGAAAATCGTTCCCATCATTCCAGGTATAAATCGTCCACTCTGATGTACTTCATAATCTGCACAATCTGCAATCATTGGAATAACAATATTTCCTCCAATGTTCATCACTCCGGCAAGCAAGGCCCAAATGATAAGAAAAACAACCGTTTGCCCATTGATTGGTGTTAAGGACATTGATGTTAAATCTATAGCATTCATAAATACAAAGAGTAGTGCAATAAATAGCAAACTTAATTTGGTCGCAATAACATAGGCTTTTTTTATACCCAATTTCTTAGCATAACCGATTCCCCAAAACGTTATTAGTATGGTTGGAATCGCTGTAATTAATTGTAGTTTTCCGGACAAATCATAATTCCCCATCATAACACCATAAATAATAACCAGCACGACTGAATTTCGCATTGTCAAGGCGGCTAATTTATCTGTCGATGCGGAAATAATTAGCATTTGCAGTGGCCGATTCTTTTTAATCACGGGGATATAATCACGAAACCGAGTACGGACAGCTTCGCCACTTCCCCAATTTTCTTCAACATCTTTTTTCCAGATTGAAATAACTGCCAAGATGGTAAAAATTCCTGACGCCGTCATGACAATTAAAAAAGTTTCTGTAAAAAACCCCATTGTAAATCCTTGATGTTTTGGTACTAATACAGATGCTATCAAGACTTGACCACCCACAAACATTATCGTGTTATAAATGGCATCAAAAAGTGTAAACATGGGTCGTTGTTTTGGATCATTGGTTAAAACGGTTTGTGCTGCTTTTGTTGAGGCCGTTTGGAATGTGTATCCGATAATGTAAACCATATATATGACAATGAAATAAACTAAACGAATACTTTCTGGCATCAAATGTGTTGTAAACAATATAATCGCTGTTGTTCCTGCCAAAATAAAATTTCCACAAAGCATAAAGGGCCTAAACTTACCGAACTTTGATCGTGTCTTATCAATAAAAAAACCAATCAGCGGATCAGTGATCCCATCCCATATTCTTGAAAATGTCAAAATCGAACTAACTGCAACAACCAATAATCCGGCAACCCCTGTTGCATAATACGCAATAAACATGAACAAAAACATATATAAATTCGTCGCCGTGTTATTCAATGCAAAAAAACCGACTTGCCACGTTTTTGCTGAATTATATACGATCTCTGATTTCTTTTGTTCCATACCTAATCCTCCTAATATAAACTAATGAAATTAAATGATTCACAATGCCTCCGCGCGTTGAGGTTTATTGTTTGATAATATGATTATACGTCTTTTCCCTCATATGTGTTATACTTATATTATAAATGTTAGCATAATATTATATTTTTGGAGGGCAATCATGCTATATATTCATTTTCAACAAACCATCATTCAAAGTATGTTCCATCTCAACGAATTAACCAATCTCGATATCGTCTGGTTTTCAAAAGAATATAAAAATGAGTATAGTTTTATGAGTCGTTCTATCCCGAATGCAATTAATTTCAACACAGAAAAAGAGTTTCCTCTCATTGAAAAGAAACTCTTTAGTACTAGGGGTCTGACGTATTGTTGCGCAGCAACCCTTGGTTTTTTAGAATTCATTTTTATTCCATTGATTTACGATGAACAAAAGGAAGGTTTTATTCGTATTGGGCCCTTTCGCTCAACATCTATTACCGAAACACAACTCACTCAATTATTTTACACCTTAAAGCTCTCTGTCCGAAACCAACAAAGCCTGCGACATTATTATGATACCTTACCGCTTCTTCCAAGTAGTGCTCCTGCAAATCTTGGTTATTTAGGCATGAATCTTTTTGGCCAATCTGTGCCCCTCGTTCACGAAAGTCATTATCAATCTGAACAAACCATCATCCAGAATGATGAAATTATCAATTCAACTTTTGAAAATATTGAAAAAATAGAAGAACGATATAAGCATGAGCATATGCTTCGCCAAGCAATTTGTCAAAGCAATCCCGTTCTATTAGAAAAAGCCATTCATTTTTTTGATACATCGGCCAATTTTCAAGACCGAATTCCGCAAAACCCATTACGTTCAACAAAGAACTTAGCGTTTGTCCTAAATACTGTATTACGCCATGCTGCTGAAGAAGGCGGCTTGCATCCTGTGTATCTTGATCGGTTGTCTTCAAAGTATGCCTTACTTATTGAACAGGCCTCTACACGAACCCAAGTCAGTCAGCTCCACCATGACATGTATGCCAGCTATTTTGATGCTGTTGTCAAATATGCATTTAAGGAATACTCTCCTTTTATTCAAAAAGTGGTCAATTATATTCAGCTTAATATTGATAAATCTCTGACACCGACTCTTTTAGCAAAACGATTTCATGTACAAGCATCTAATCTTGCATCGCTCTTTAAAAAGGAGACAGGAAAAACCATCTCTAACTTTATTCATGAACTTCAAATTGCCGAAGCTTGTTATTATCTTGAGACAACAACATTGACGATTAGCGAGATTAGTACCATGATTGGACTTAATGATGCAAACTATTTCACTCGCCTTTTTAAGAAAATTAAGCAAACCTCACCGAGCGCGTATCGAAAAGAACATTTTAAGTATTAACGGATTCTTCAACAATTTCGAAACCTTGCTGATTAACTTTCACTCTCCATTTAGAACCTTTTATGATTAAGGATAACGAATATTCCTCTTTATTTATTTTCTTTTCTATATATTTTCATTCACTATTTTCTTCCATTACAAACCATCCTTATTTCAATTTTTATTTGAGCGCACCGGATGCTACACCTTTAATAATATATTTTTGTGTAACAATGTAAAAAATGATAATCGGCGCAATTGCCAATAATAAGCCTGCCATTGCCATATTCCATTGAATAGTAAATTGGCCAAAAAATGATGCTGTTGATAAAGGAATCGTACGCAATTGTTTGTCTGACAACACAAGAGATGGTAATAAAAAGTCATTCCAAATCCAAATCATATCAAGAATCATAACCGTTACTGTTACTGGCTTTAATAAAGGGAAGACAATTTTCCAAAATACGCGAAACTTATTACATCCATCAATAACGGCAGCTTCTTCTAAGGATTTGGGTATTGCTTTAATAAATCCATGATATAAAAATACTGCCATGCTTGCTCCAAAACCAAGATTCATATACACAAGCCCTGATAAAGAATTAATCAATGGCAATCCAGTTGTTTTTGATATCCAACTCATCACTTGCATGAGTGGCATCATTAATGTCTGAAAGGGTATAAGCATTGTTGCAACAAATGTCATAAATAGAATTTTACTAAATGTATTATTGACACGAACAATCATCCAAGCCGCCATTGAGGCTAGAATAACAATTACAAATAATGATGCCGATGTAACAATAAATGAATTTTTAAATGCATTGATTATATTCATTTTTTCCATTGCTTCTGCAAAATAGGTAAAATGAATATTATTGGGTAATGCCAACATATTTTCATAAAGCTCCGCTCTGTTTTTAAATGCATTCGTAACAACAATATATACGGGAGATAAATACATAATGCAAAGAAATATAAATCCAACTTCTGCAAATACTTTCATGATTTTTTTCATTACATAGAAACCTCCTTTTTCTTTGTAATAGCTACTTGAACTAAGGTGATTATTGCAACAATAACAAAGAAAATCATCGCTTTTGCTTGACCGTATCCATAATTATTTAATGAAAAGATTTCATTGTATATATTCATTGCAAACATTTCTGTTGCATTGCTAGGTCCACCACCTGTCAAAGAGAAGTTTACATCAAATATTTTGAAACTCATTGATAATGTCAAGAACAAACAAATTGTGATTGATTGCATAATCATCGGTAACTTAATATGAAATAAAAGTCGCCAAAATCCGGCTCCATCAACTTTTCCGGCTTCAATTACATCTTCCGGAATCGATTGAATTCCTGTAATATAGATAATCATGACATAACCAGCCATCTGCCAAGTTGACACAATAACAATTGCCACAAGAGCCAGGTCCGGATCAGTTAACCAATTATAGAAGATATGCGTCCATCCTGTCATTTCTCCAATCGCTCTTAACAAATCAGAAAAAATAAATTTCCATATATACCCTAAAATCAATCCACCAATTAAATATGGCATAAATAGCATTGTACGCCCCAAATTTCGTAGTTTTAGTTTACTCGTTGCTATTAAGGCAAACGCAAACCCTAGCAAATTAATCAAAACAACGGCTAAAATGGTATAATAAACTGTGTGTAAGGCTGATATAATAAACCGTTGATCATTAAATAACTTTATATAATTATCTAAACCTATATAAATTTTGGGATTAAGGGGCATTCCATCCCATGAAAAGAATGAATATCCTATTCCCATTACAAAAGGTATAATGACAACACTTGTAAATACAATCGTCAATGGCAAAACAAAAAGTATATACCAAAGCATGTCTTTTCTTTTTCTCATAAAGATCCTCCAATCAATGTATACATACTTTAAAGAAATCTAATGACATAAGATGGCATTAGATTTCTTTGTTGGTACTATACATGTTTAGCTTTTTTACTTTCCAGCTTCAACAAATGCTTCTGTTAACTTTATCAATAATTCGTCTGCACTCATATCTGTTGTGAAAAATTCTTCTGCAACTGGAACTAAATATACATCTACGATTCCTGCTGGCCAGTATGTTGACATTGGCCATGAAATTGTTTTTCCTTCTGTTGTGTACTTTGCAACCTCTGCCGACAATGGATCAAGGTTTGTGCTTTCCGTAGATTTTAAAATCGGAATAAATCCAAATTCTTCTTTTAAGTATCTTTGGCCGTTTTCACTTGTGTATAACCACTCAAGGAATTCTTTGCCCGCTTGTATTTCTTCTGCTGAGGCCTGCGAATTGACATACCAACTTGACGGCACACTTACTGCTATACTATCATTTCCTGCAATCGGAAGTGGCATCATACCCATTTCAAAATTTAAGTCATAATCTGCAAACATTCCATATACCCAGTTCCCTTGATGAATTGAAGCTGTTTTTTCTGTCGCAAAGTCACCTGTTTGTATATCATAGTTCACATCTAATGGGCTAATTGAATTTTCACGTACATCCTCCATAAGCTCAGCAAATTCTACAAACTCGTTGGATTCATTCATTGTTATTTCACCTGCAATCAATTCTTCAGTAAAGCTTTTTGGATCATCAACTAATGCAAAAGGTGTATTTAAAATATGCCCAATCATAAAGTAACTTTCTTGTGATAAACTAAATCCATTTATACCTTCTTCTTGTTTTTCTTTAAGCATTGCTTCAAATGCATCAATATCTGTTACTGTAGCAGGATCAATCATCGATTTATTATACACGACGCCAAAACCTTCCACTGTATATGGAACACCAACAAGCTTTCCATCCATAACATCTGCCATTCCATCCGCAATATCTTCCGCAAATGAAATATCACTTAAATCAGATAAATATGGAGCTAATTCCGAAGATTCTGAACCCGGTGCTAAGCTAAATACTGTTGGTCCTTGATTATTGCTTAATCGAATTCTCAATTGTTGTAGATAATCATCACCTGTCGTTCCCCATACTTCAACTTCAACACCTACTTCTTCTTCATACTCTTTTGCCAGCGCTTCAAGTTGATCAATTATTTCCACTTTTGATTGAAATACAATAATTTTATCTGCACTATCTTTTTCTGTATCATTCACATCCGATGCACCTTCTGTGTCTGCAGTTAAATTGTTAGTTTCATCTTGACTATCCCCATTGTCTGTCGAACCACCACATGCTGTAAATAACATGCTCATCACTAAAAGCATTGCAATCAATCCACTTACTCTTCTTTTTGTTTTCATAAGACCCTCCTAAGATATAATTAGTAAAACGTTATACTAAAATTATAGGCACTGGTCGTTTTTTTGTCAACCCCTTTTCTATTTAATTTTGTGTATTTCGCATAAATTTAGCGCAAACACCTTTATTCATTAGGCATTTACGCTAAACTGATTTCTTCCATTATATTTTTTTGTATTCACGCATTAGTAAAACATGCTATTTTTTTACTAGAATAAAATGAACTTTACTGGATTTTTTTCGGTGTAGTATTGTTCCACACAACTTTTGCATCAATTGAAATATCCTCCACATCTATTTTTCCGTTAATATATTCAATCAAATACTTTGCAGCTACAAAACCTCGCTCATATTTTGGAATATCAACCGTTGTAAGCCCCATAACTTGAGCCAGCTGATTATTATCAAACCCTGTAATTGCAACATCCTCAGGAACTTTATAACCATTCTCCTCTAATGCTTTTATAGCTCCAATCGCCATATTATCATTCGCACACACAAAAACTTCCGGCACTTCATGGCTAAGGATAAATATTTTTGCCGCTAAATATCCACTTTTTTCTCGGTAATTTCCTGCATAATAATTCGTTTGACTAAACGAAATCTGGTTTTCTTTTAGCACCTCTCGAAATGCACTATAGCGTTCAATAGTATCTAACGTATGCTCCGGCCCTGCAATAAAGGCATATTTTTTATATCCTCGATCGACAAGACCTTGGACTAGGGCCTTCATCGGATTATAATTATCAATAATCACACTTTTAATATGAGGATTGTCAATCTTTCGATCCATAACTACAATCGGATATTTCTCACTTGCGACACTGATTAACAGATCGTCGGGGATTTTTTCATCTAGAATAATACTCCCGGCACTCATATTACTACGCATGAATTTTTCACACGATTTCTCCGTAATGATTGCCAAATCATACTCATAATCATTGACACACGCACTGATACCTTCAATAATTTTTAGGTAAAAGCTTCGATCAAAGTCACCAAAATTAAATAAAATAACATTACTTTTTCCGGATTTCAAAGCTTTTCCCGCACTATTGGGATAATAATTTAAATCTTTACAAATAGCTAAAACGCGCTCCCTCGTGTCATCTCCTACATTCTTTTTACCATTTAACACATTCGATACTGTAGAGATAGAAACGCCTGCTTTTTCTGCGACCTCTTTTATTCCAACCATAATAACCTCTTTTCACACAAATATATACTTTGATTATACTATGTTTTACTAAAATCTCAATATGTTTTTACTATTGTTCTGGTTTTACTTGACAAATATTTAATTATTGAATATAATTCTATAAAGACAAAGGCGTCTAATTCGTAAAAATACGGATTAGGCGCCTTTTTGTCTTATCATAGCCAAATATGGTTTATGGAAAGAGAGGTTCCTTCATATGATAAAAATGGAAAATATCAACAAGTTTTTTGGTGATTTACATGTACTCAAAGATGTAAATCTCGAAGTAGCTGAAGGGGAAAAACTAGTTATTATCGGACCTTCCGGCTCCGGAAAATCAACAACTGTACGTTGTATGAATTTTCTTGAACAACCGACAAGCGGTCATATCTTCATTGATAATCAACAACTTACTCCTAAAAACAGAACCAAGCTTGTTCGCTCTACAACATCAATGGTGTTTCAACAGTTTAATCTTTACCCTCATATGACGGTACTAAAAAATCTGACCTTGGCACCGATGAAACTTCATCAAAAAAGTAAAAAAGAGGCTGAAGAAACAGCTTATCATTATCTTGATGTCGTAGGTCTTAGAGATAAAGCGCATGTTTATCCAGCCACTTTATCCGGCGGTCAACAGCAACGTATTGCCATTGCACGTGCACTTTGTGCCGGCACAAAAATCATTCTGTTTGATGAACCAACATCCGCACTAGATCCTGAAACAATTCAAGAAGTTTTGGATGTTATGGTTAAGTTAGCCGGAGAAAACATTACAATGGTTGTTGTAACCCATGAAATGGGCTTTGCTCGGCAAGTAGCCGACCGCATCGTATTTATGGCTGATGGTGAAATCATTGAAGAAGGAACACCGGAACATTTTTTCAACAATCCTGAGAGTGAAAGATTAAAGCAATTTCTCGGGAAAATTATACGATAAATAGGAGGATACGTTATGAATTTATTAAAAAAACGCTTTACATTATTACTTAGTTTATTTATGCTAACACTGATTATTATGGGATGTAGCACTGAGGAAGCAACGCCTCCCGAAGATATGTCCGGATCCGCCGAAGAGGTGTCGGATGACTCGACAAATACTGAAACGGATTATCCTGCAGATATTCAAGCAATCGTTGATAACGGAACCCTTCGTGTCGGTGTTAAAAATGCAGTGGTTGGATTTGGTTATCAAGATCCGCTTACCCAAGAATATACCGGGTTAGAAATCACTTTAGCCGAAATGATTGCTGCTGAATTAGGTGTTGATACAGAATTTACTCCGGTAACGGCTGCAACTCGAACGGCCTTGTTAGACTCCGGTGATTTAGATGCCGTCTTAGCAACTTTTACAATCACTGATGAACGAAAGGAAAATTGGGATTTTTCAACTCCATATTATACAGACTATGTCACCGTACTCGTAGAAAACGCTTCCGGTATTGAAACTCTCGAAAATCTCGTTGGTAAAAAAGTCGGTGTATCCTCCGGTTCCACCTCAGCAAAAGCTCTCGTTAAAGCTATGATTGAAGGCGAATATATTAGTGGTGATACATTTGACGAAGAGACTTTTGATGCCTCCACATGGACGGAAGGCATCTCATTTCAACAATATGATGACTACCCAACGATTTCAACAGGACTTAGCGCAGGCGAAATCGATGCTTTTTGTGTAGACAAGTCAATATTAGCTATTTACAATACTGAAACCCGTTCATATATCGATAACCAATTTGCTCCACAAGATTATGGCGTAGCAACAAAAAAAGATTCAGATCTTACGGCTTATATTGAAACCCTTATCACCGGATGGCTAGCCGATGGAACAATCGAAGCTTTGATTTCTGAAAATGGTTTAGAGTAATTGGAGGCGTAATTATGTCAGGTTTATTTTCACTAGATGCATGGGAAAAAGTATGGGTTTTTAAAGAAACCTTTGTAATTGGATTTCTAAACACCATCACTTTAGCTTTTTTTGCTTTAATATTATCATTGATTCTCGGAATCCTCTTCGGTCTTATGGCCACAAGTGAAAAAAAAGGTCTGATGATTTTAGGGCGCATCTATGTGGAAATAATCCAAAACACGCCCCTAATCTTGCAATTAAGTTTTTTATATTATGCCTTGGCCTTTTCCGGAAATAGTATTGGTATCATACCAACAGGAATCATCACCTTAGGCTTCTATCATGGTGCTTATATGGCCGAAGTCGTTCGTGCCGGTATTGAATCCATTCCAACAGGTCAATTCGAAGCAGCTCAGTCTCAAGGGTTTGATTACATCGGAAAAATGTATTACATCATACTTCCCCAAAGCATTAAGATTATTCTTCCTCCCATGGTAAATCAGATCGTAAATCTAATCAAGAACACGTCATGTCTTTATATTATAGGCGGTTCTGATTTAATCTCATTAACCTATAGCTTTGTTACCGGCGCTTCAACAGGGGGCGCCTATGCACCAGCATACTTTTTAACCGGAATCTTGTTTTTTATTATTTGTTATCCCCTGTCTTCAATTGCAAGTGTATGGGAAAATTCATTGAAAATGCGTGATCAAAAAACAATTGATTTACCCGCAGAAGGGACGGTGAACGGATAATGAGCACACTCGAAGGAAGTCTATCTATCTTGAAAAACCCGGCAATAATTATGTATCTTCTAAAAGGTATTGCCTTTACCATTGTTTTATCAGTCGTTGCCGTTATTCTCGGAATACTCATTGGTTCTTTGCTTGCTTTAGCAAGGAATTATTGCACCTCGGCAAAGACACGTATTTTCAAGTGGCTTGCCACATCATATATTGAAATCTTTCGAAATACACCCTTATTACTATGGATTTTTATTTGTTTGGTCTTTTTCCCTGTGCCAAAAGCCCTTTCCGGCCCAATGTTCGGCCTGTCTTCAGTTGAAGTCAAGCTACTCGTTAAAGCATCTGCTGCCTTAATACTATTTACTTCATCGGTTATCGCAGAAATTGTTCGTGGTGGCTTAAATTCTGTTGCACAAGGACAATTTGAAGCTGGTTACTCACAGGGTTTTTCGACCATACAGGTCATGATATATATTGTTTTACCACAGGCGTATCGAAAAATAATTCCAACTCTTTTGAGTCAAGTGATTACAACAATAAAGGATTCATCCTATTTAGCCAATGTTGCCGTTATTGAATTGATGTCTCGTGTAAAAACATTACTCAGTTCTGCAAACAATTATAATGGTACAGGAACGGTTAATGTTTCTGATGTTTTTGTGCTCTTTGGATTTGCTGCTTTGATTTACTTTATTATTAACTTTACCCTTTCTTCGAGTGTTCGTTACATGCAAAAGCATCCTAGGAGGTTTTTTTAATGGAAAAATACGTTATTACCCTTTCACGGCAATTCGCTAGTTTAGGCCGTTCTATTGCAGAAGAAGTTTCAAAGAATCTTAATATTACCTTTTATGATCGCGACATTGTTGAAGCTACAGCCAAAAGAATGGGGCAACCCATATCTATCATCAGCAAACAAGAAGAAACGAATTCCTCACGTTTTTTTAAACGTAAATATCCTCTCGGAATGGGTGCAGCAAATATACAAGAGGAAATCTTTAACGTTCAAACAAATATTATTCAAGACTTAGCCGAAAGTGAATCGTGTATCATTGTCGGTCGTTGCTCAAATTATGTTTTAGAAGATCATCCAAATGCCTTTCATATCTTTATTTATGCACCTTACGAAGAACGCTTGAAAAACTGTATTAACATCTTAAAAATGAAACCCGGCGTCGCAAAAAAAATGCTTCATGATGTGGATCAAGCACGTGAAAATTATCGTTTACAGTATTGTAAAAATACCAATACCTTATACGACGGTTATGACCTTATGATTGACAGCAGTCGTTTTGGTGTTTCTAAAACGGCAAAAATCATATCAAATTTAATCGAATAAACTGCTTTACTTATCTCCTCTCCTGATTTAGTATAGAGTGTAGTAATACTAAACTCTGGAGGACAATATGAAAAAAGGTTTTGATTCAAAAAAATATTTAGAAGAACAATCAAAATATATACTCAAACGTGTTGATGATTATGACAAGCTATACCTTGAATTTGGTGGAAAATTATTATTTGACATGCACGCAAAGCGTGTATTGCCGGGCTATGATGAAAATGCAAAGCTTGATTTATTAAAAAAATTACGTGATAAACTTGAGATTATCATCTGTCTCTATGCAGGAGATCTTGAGCGCAATAAAATTCGTAGCGATTTTGGAATCTCTTACGACATGGATGTCTACAAACTTATTGATGACTTGCGAGCACAAAATCTTCTCGTCAATAGTGTTGTCATCACACGATATGATAATCAACCTGCCGCTAACGTGTTTATAAACAAGTTGGCTCAAAAGGGTATCAAAGTGTACAAGCACCAATCAACAAAAGGATATCCAACCGATATCGATACCATTGTTAGCGACGAAGGCTATGGCAAAAATCCATATATTGAAACAACAAAACCAATTATCGCCGTCACCGGTCCGGGCCCCGGAAGCGGAAAGCTAGCAACGTGCTTAAGTCAACTTTATCACGAAAATAAACGCGGAAACCATATCGGATACTCAAAGTTTGAGACTTTTCCAGTATGGAACTTACCACTTAAGCATCCGGTTAATATTGCCTATGAAGCTGCCACTGCAGACTTAAAAGACGTCAATATGCTTGATTCTTTTCATATTGATGCCTATGACCAAGTTGCAGTCAATTATAACCGTGACATGGAGACATTCCCTGTTCTAAAGCGTATCATCGAAAAAATTACCAGTGAAGACTCCCACTATCAGTCTCCGACAGATATGGGTGTAAACTGTATTGCTAGCGGAATTATTGATGATGATATTGTACGCGAAGCTTCGCGTCAGGAAATCATCCGTCGTTACTTTAAAACCAGCTGTGAATATAAAAAAGGCTTAACCGATCATGAAACCATTGATCGCATTAAGCTCATTATGGATGAGATGAAGATTAAAATCACAGATCGTTCTGTTGTTGAACCCGCTTGGAACTATGTAAAAGAACTTGAACTTTCACATCCAGAGCAGACGTCTCATCACGTTGTCTCTATCGAGATTTGTGCGGGGCATATTATCACAGGACGAACCAGTGATATCATGGATGCCTCCGCTGCTGCAATCCTCAATGCCGTTAAGCATTACGCAAAAATCGAAGATGATGTTCATCTTCTTGCGCCAGCAATTTTAGATCCGATTATTCGACTAAAAAAAGAGAATCTTGGCAATCATTTTCCAATTCTTAATAGCGAGGAAGTATTACTTGCCCTAAGTATCAGCGCTGCATTTAATCCCATTGCCCAAGTCGCTCTTGATAACTTAGGGAAATTAAAAGGGTGTCAAGCCCATTCCACAAGTATACTCAGTACAAATAACGAAAGTACCTATCGAAAACTTGAACTTGAATTCACTTGTGATCCTGAGTTTTCATCGGATAGTTTATACTATAATGACTAATGGTGGTCTTGTTGGAATGTATGCTTGGCTTTTTCAGCATACATTCTACGATCAGCTTCTCGCATCATATCCGGAATATTTTTCATTTCTGAATACCGTGAGTACCCAATCGATAAACCAACAGAACATTGATGATTTTCAATTTGGATCGGCCTTTTAAACTGGTTCAAAATGAAGGCTTGCCGCTCATGAATATCTCGCTCATTTTGAATATTGCCTTGAAGGATGACAAACTCGTCACCACCGATACGTGCAACTACATCAGCATCTTCAACACAGGCATTTAACCGTGCTCCTATAGCGATGAGCAGCTGATCGCCTACATCGTGTTCCATAGCATCATTAATCTCCTTAAATCCGTCTAAATCAATAAACAAAATAGCAAAGTCCGAGTTTCCCTTCAGATATAATTCTTCAAAGCTATATAACATATCCAGAAAGTAGCGTCGATTAGGCAGTTCGGTTAGTGCATCATAATGTGCTAAGGTAAACAGCCTCTTTTCGAGTTCTTTTTGTGCCGTAACATCATGAAAGCTAACAATTATTCCCATAAAACCATAGGCATCATTTTCTGCAATCGTTGCACTATATATTGTATTTACCATCTGCCCTTCTTTTGTTAGAAGTTCAGTTTCTTGATTCGTCAACTGCTTATCTTGAAAGAGCTTGTCAATTTGATTTTGATCAAAGCGGTCTCTATTTAAAAAACGAATGAGCTCTTGACCCACCATCTCGTCTAATTCATAATGTAAAAGCTCTAATGTGGCTTTATTACAATTTTGAATAATTCCATTTTTATCTAGAATAATTAAAGCATCACTGATAATATTGAGAATATCTTCCGATGCCTCGAGGGAATTTTTCCTAAATACATCAAGTTTGAAAATAATAATCCAATAACTAAAACAAAAAACCATAAGAAAAATATTTGTCATTGGTGGAAAAAAATCTGTAAACATCGGAATCACCAAATCCGATAAAAAGCCGATAAAAATAAGCACCCCATCAACCAGCAAAAAAGCGGAAATAATCCGTTTGAAATGTTGTGATGCTATTGTTTTTGTCCATAATGTTAATATATACGCACAAACGCCGACACCAATGAATATATAGCCTACATAAAGCCAATACAAAATATTATCAATGCGATTATGATAGGTCCATCCCATTCCACTTGTACTTTGAACTAAATCAATTGCTCCGGATGTTGTTGTTCCCAACATATTCATAATAAATAACACGACAGGGATCATCCAAATGAGTAAATGTTGAACAAGCTTTGGAATCCTTACCTGATGTCTTGATAATTCAAGAAAAAACCATATAAGCACACCCATAAACCCGATCCAGCCAATGCTTCCTATTTTGAACCAAAACCAGGCTGTTGATTTATCCGGTGCGACGTAAAAAAACGTATAGGCAAATGCCCATACCGCTAATAGAAGACATTCGATTGCTGATGATCGATTGATTTTAGATTTTCTATCGATACTAATTGAATAGATTGCAATAAAAAGAAAAAATACTGCATTGGCAAACGAAATTAGTGACAATACATTTAACATGAAACCACCTCGTAAGAACTAGTATACACTGAAAAAAAAGCCGTGTAAATCAAAAGATTCACACGGCAGGTAGTATATATTTATTCAATTGTTATGCTTGTTCGTTCCCCGATATACATACTGTCTTTTACTTGTACCCCTTGTATAATTGGGCTTTCTGCAGTATATTTTCCTAAGGAAGTGATACGTGCATAATACGAAAATTCTGTTTTTTCTTCATTATCTGTCAATGGTTCTGATCGTTTATAAATGTAGAACCGCACTTTTTGATCTTCTACCTCGCGGTACCAATACATGTCATCCCGTTGAAGACCTAATTGCCACGGATTATCAAGAGCTTTTAACCCTGACGGAACGTAATCCGTCAATTGGTAGCTATCGTCAATGGCTTGACTTGCAACGTCCCAATCCAGAACAACTTTAACAATATCTCCTTCTTTGAAGCTTGTTTGTTCTTCTCCGGTTTGGTAATTGTAATATCGACGTGTAACACTAACATTTTCTTCTTGGAGCCTTGATGTTATAAGATCAGTCATGTATGTCGCTGTGACGGCCATGTCTCCTTGTACATCAACAATGTCTAGTTGTTGTACAGTGGCACTTGGAATTGTAATTGTTTGCGGCCAACCATTTTCTAAAACAATGGTTTTTTCTTGGCCATTGTATTGGTAAGTGACTTGACCGGTTGTTGCCTCTCGTCCTTCCAATTCATCAAGAATATATTGATATAAATGGCTATGAATCAAAACATCTTTATTAAAATGTGTTGTTAAATAGGTATAAAATTGTTCATGTACCTCTTGTTGTGTTTTTGAGGCAAGTAGCATTCCAAGCGCTGTTAATTCATAGCTTTTTGCGTCTGTCTCAGCTTGAATATAGACTTGCTCTCCAAACTCTTCCAATAGTCCACTGACTGCTTCTTCATAGAGTTCTTTTGCTTTATATGTGTCCCCGATTGTCACATAAGCTAACCCCAGATATAACTTGTCTTTTGTCGTTAGATTATCTAAGGATGCGTAGGTCTGTAAGTCCAGTAAAACCGGTTCATCTAGCAGTGTACGACCATATAAAACAGCACCTTTTTCAATACGTCCTGAGTCATACCAGGCATTTTCAAAATATTTGGCTAACATAAGGGTATTCACATCATCGCGAATCATCGGTAACATCAATACAGAGGTTTCAACATCGGCTTCTGCATAAGGTAATATTGCAATACCACCTTGATCGGTTTGATATTCATTTAAATCGACCTGGTCAATTGTGACTTCTTGATTAAAGGTCTCATTCAACTGTTTCCTTACTTCCTGAGCTAAGTACTTCTGGTCAACGCGTTTGCCTCCTGAATAGGCCATGCTATATAAAGTTGGAAGATATTGACCACGGCCTTGGTCTGTGAAAGTAAGCGTTGTATCTCCACTATCCGTTGTTACTATTTGTGTTCCTTGATTTAGTACATAATAATCAGAAACACTTTGCTCGTGATATGTTTTATGCACTTGTATGGGAAGCATTAATCCATCGGCCTGGCCTGCATCTGTTTGGCCGGTAATCGTCACTTCATATTGACCAACTTCTTGAAAGTTTCCAAGGGGTATGTTGGCACGTTCAAATGCTTTTCCGGTGGCTTCAAAGGTATCAATGATTTGATCGGCTTTTTTTACTGAAACCATATAGTCAATCATTGTATCGACTTCTAATGCATTTCCATATCCTGTAATGCCAATCATAGGCTCATCACCGACAAGATAGGTTTGACTAATAGAGGTATTTAAGAAAAATGGTAAGGATACATCCACATTTTCTACTTTACTTCCTGCATTTAAGCTCTCTGATATAGCTGCTGCCATGACGCGCCATGAAGTGACATTGTCCGGTAGGTCAAATGTCAACGTCGCTTTTCCGGCTGCATCAAATTTGACTGTCATAAATTCTGCCGTGTCCTTAAATTCTTGACGTATGTCAATTGAACCGGAACTTTTATTATCGCCTCCATCGGCTATATCCATGGCTGCTGATTCTTCAGTTGCATTATCTTGGGCCATGCCACCCATGCCCATTGCATAGCCTCGATATCCATGGTTTTGATTCATGTGGGATGGATAGCTCATTCCAAACCCACCTGCAACATGACGGTATAATTCTTCGAGCGGATTAACCTCCATATCACTAAGTGCTAGGAGTGCTTCATCAACCAAACTAATATTGACGACACCTTCACTTACAGCTTGTCGATTGCCATCGTCATCAATATACGTTCCTTCAATTGCTAACTGAACCTCATCCCCGGGACGATACGCTGAGGCATTCGCTGTGATTTTTAAGTCGATTTCACGTTGTGTATAGTCATAGCTGACATTGGTCCCGGATGCTTCCACATAGGTTGTTCCATTAAAGAGAACACCTTTTACTTCAATATTGGGAACAAAATCCACTTCAAATGTGGTTGTATATGTTGGTTGGCTTAAAATATCCACAGTTTTGATACCGTTTTGTCCGGTTATGAACAAATATCTGCCCATCGTGTGGAGTTCTTCATTATTCATAAAGCTAATCTCTACTTGATCCTTTAAGCCATAGTTTTCTTTGTCTGTCTCAAGATGATACCATTCCCCTTCATTTGGATAATATTCTCGATCTCGACCAAAATAAACATTCGTCGTCATCTCACGATTATTAGAATCATGAGTAATCACTTCTGCTGAATAATGAACGTTATTTTCTTCCGGTAAATGGAGGGTATACTCCGCGTGGCCCTCTGAATCCGTTGTCATCGAAAACGTATCAAACTCTGTTTTTTCTAGGTCATAGCTATACTGTTTTTTGACTTCTTTATTGATATAGTCATAGTACTCACCTGTTTCGGTTCTGACCCACTCATTACGATAAACAGTACCTTGCACTACATGATTATCCACAGGGTCTGCCAAAAAATCTTGTTCATCGGCAGCGGTTCCATTATTTAAACGTTCAAGTGTAATATCATGAACATCGACTTTAATGGTTCCTTGTTCATCATCTATACTTCCGGTCCTTGCAACATGAATGTCATTAAAGAATACACGGAAATAGTCGTTAACATGAATATTTCCTGATTCCGGAAGATTTGCGTATGCTGAAAAATAGTAATGTTGATCGCCTTGATGACCTACTTGATATTCCGGCCTAAACTCAATCTGGCCTTGACCTTTTGCATCGGTTGTGCCTGATCCCTCAGTATAATCGATACCGTTAATGTTATAGTTATAGTCTAAAAAAGAGACCGGTGTTCCTTCAAAAAATTCCGTCTGTAATGTATATTGAAGAGTGTTGCCGACAAAAATAGCTTCCTGGTCTTTTTCTACCTTCATCCTATAACTTGGCTTCACATAATTTTCGACTTGGATATATGTAGAAGCAATAATTTCTCCATTATGTTTGACCGAAAGTTGATAGCCACCTTGACTCAGATGAGGTAAATCTAATTTACCTTCAAAAAATCCATTATTGACATTCACTGTATCTGTGACATAACTCAATTCATCAACAGGGCTTGGAATAAAACGCCAAGCATAATATCTGCCTTGAGTGATTTCAACCGTTACTTGTGTTGGCACACTATTTTCATAACGGTGTTGAAGGAATCCAAAGAAGTTCACAGTATCTTCCGGTTTATATAAATTTCGATCTGGTTTAAAATAAGTCCAGTATTCCTGGTTTTGATCCATGCCACCACGATAGGGTTCCATCATAGATCCATAATTATAAAGCACCGCTTCTTTATCTCCGGCTGTCAAATGATAAAAACTTGCTTTGGTCCCATCCACGTTCTTTGCTATTCGTGCTAATCCTTCCTGATTTGTTCTTGCGCTTAAATCATTATCTAGATTCGTCACTTTTGCATTATTGATGGGTTCTTGGCTTGATAAATCATGCACCCAAAAAATGTCTTCATTTGTTCCTGCCTGATAATAAAAACTTAAATCTGTTATTTGCACAAATGTTTGAATGACTTGTTCATCAAACGTTGCTTGAACTAAATAATAGCCTAGATCTAGTTGATTCGGCAATTCTAAGAATCGTGGGTAACTATTATCCTGTACTAAGGTTTGTTCAAAATCCATGACGCCTTGTAATCCACTAGTGGATAAAGCTGCGTCATTCATGCCATAATGTGACCACATTGGTACATCTGCGTAGTCCTTCAGATGGTCTGTAAATTGTGTGACATTTCTATAAGCAAAGACCTCAATATCCACAACCGCTTCTTCTATTTCCGCCTCTTCAAAATAGTAATTCCATTCAAGACTTGGTACTTCGGATTCCGCAAATTCATGCATAAAACTTTGAAAATTCATGTAAAATGATGATGAATCCATTGTCTCATCCGCTTGAGTTTCAAAACTAAACTGAACATCCTCTTGAAGCGTTTTATCTGAACCGTCTAATGGCAATCCTGCCTTAAGGGTAACTGTGTATATGGTCTGTTTTTGAAGTTCTTTCGGAACAAAAGCAAGAACACGTCCATGTTGTTCAAATTTCCCTTTGACTTCCGGTTCAATCTCAAAATAATCCTCGACATCTGCACCTTCATAATTAAAAATCAATTCAATCCCGGTATTTACCGGTACATTAGTTGACTGATGTCTTGGGAAGTTTCCTAAGAGGACAAAATCCGCTTCTGTGCGATATGCCCATGTAATTCCATCCACATCAAAAATATAGGTTGTGTTGGGTTCTAATGCTTGATTTGGAGTAATGACAATGCCCTCTTCTTGCTCCGATAGTGTATATTCTACTGTCGGTGTTATAGTTAATGCTTCCTGTAGGGACTCAAGAGTTAAGTCGTCTCGCGTTGCATCCGTCTTAAAAACAAAAGCTGAATCCAGCGCAACGCCTGCTGAATCCATATGTGTTGGCGCAACAATATACCCATCCCTAAACTCGGCCGCAAAGACTTTTCCGGTATCTTGATTAAAGAAAAGTGCCGCTCCAACTGTGACTACAACTAAAACAATAGCTGTTCCAATACTTAAAATTCTTTTTTTCATGGTTTATTTCCCCGTCCTTTCTCTAAAAAACTTTACATAGTTTAGACGCATGGTGAAAAAAAATGTTCCATATCTTTCATCGATCAAGCAAAAAATCAATAATATTAAATGGATGTATTAGGTTTGCTGAAAAACAATCACTCAAAAGTTCCATTGCTACGGAGATGATAACAGACGAGCGAGATCAATTAATTGAACTTAAATCTATGAGAATTGGATTTGTTGCTTCAAGTATTGGATTTATAATAGGTCTTATATCCCTCGCACTAAACTATTCCCCCGTAGTAATGATGAATATCGTGTTTTTATCCTTTGGAATAGGTTCTTTATTAGACGGATGCATTCAGTTATATTTATATAGAAGGGGTTAGAAATGGCAAAAAAAATTGAGATTACAAACAACATTCGAAAACTACGATTTTTTGCAGATGAAATGACACAAAAACAGCTTGCAGAAAAAATAGGGGCCTCTAGACAAACGATTATATCTATCGAGGCCGGAAAATATTCACCATCTTTGGAACTTGCTTTTCGTATTGCTGATGCCTTTGACGTTACTATTGGAGAAGTATTTGAGTATGAAGTAAAGGAAAAATAGTCAATGCGTTTTTAAGCCGTTCTAACAATAATAATCATATTTATCGGAGGGAAATTATGAAAATATTAGTAACCGGTGCCACCCATGGAATGGGTAAAGGCGTTGCCAAAATCTTAGGAAATATTGATCAACAAAGCCATGAAGTAATTATACTAGGACGGTCAAACGAGCTTGGAAACTCTGTAGTCAACGAGATTGTAGCGACAACAGGAAATCATAAGGTTTCATTTATTCCTTGTGACTTAAGCAAGCTAAACGACGTTAAACAAGCTATTAAGATCATTCAAAATAGCCACGATTATCTAGATGGTCTATTTATTAATGCAGGTATAGGCTATGCAAAGCAGCATGAGATTACCGAAGACGGTCTAGATGCACATTTTCAAGTAAATTATCTGTCCCAGTTTATTCTGACCTTGAACCTTCTTAATTTACTAGAGAATTCTAAAAAGGGTGGTCGAGTTATTTTTAACACACCTTCTTTTGGCGAAATGGTATGGGACGATCTCCAAATGGAAAAGAGCTGGCATTATGAAAAGGCAATTGGTCAATCGATAGTGGCAAAAAGAATGTTTCTCTACAAATTACATCAGCTCTATTGCAATCATCCAAATGCCAATCTGTCCTTTGTCGGATTTAGTATCTCTAAAACGGTTTGGAGCAATCAGTTGAATCTTATACCTCCTGCTATGCGTGTCATGCCAGCTATTCTTAAATTATTTGGATTCTTTATTTCCATCGAAAAATGTGGAGAAATTATGGCGCCCTTATTTACAGAAGAGACATCAGATAGTCTTCAAAAATCCGGTAAATTAATAACTTGGAAAAACAACGCTTTTATACAAATGCAAGAAAAAGCCATTTATATGGATCCAAAAATGCAAGATAAATTATGGGAAATTAGCTTGAATCTGTGTGATGATGATAAAACGAGAGAAATTGCAAAATCTCTTGAAAAATACTTTCTACAATAGCCAAACAGGAACCAACCAGTTATTTTTATCCAAAGGCACCAAATCTTTAGCCATACATATAACTGCTCCTGTCCCAACATTGACATCCGATTTATCTAGAACCTGGAAATGCTTTATAGCTTCTTTTTTTGGAGAAGCGCTTTTCTTTATTTCAATTGGATACAATGTATTGTTCTGTTCAATGATCAAATCAATTTCACGCTTATCCTTATCTCTGTAATAACATATCGGCGCTTGCAATCCAAGGTTTTGATAACTTTTAATCACTTCACTGACAACAAATGTTTCAAAGAATGCACCGCTCATACTACCTGTTTCTAAGCTTTCCGGATTATTCCACTTCGTCAGATATGCACATAACCCTGTGTCCATAAAATACAAATTCGGAGATTTAATGATTCTCTTCATTCGATTATTAAAATATGGTTCAACCAAAACAACAATTCCTGAAGTTATTAGGATTGAAAGCCACTGCTTCGCTGTAGGCGCAGAGATACCAATATCCCTTGCAATATCAGCCAAGTTAAGCATTTGACTAGTTCTTGCTGCACAAGCTGTCAAAAACTGTAGAAACAGCATCTCATCAGCTACTTGGGTAAGCTCCTTAATATCTCTTTGAATATATGTGTTAATGTATGCTCCATAAAAAATATCCGGCGAGATATCCCTGCTATATATACCTGGCATCTGCCCCATATAAATCATTTTGTAAACTTCCTTCAACGATTTGGGTGTGCGTTCTTTAACTTTTGCAATCAGTTTGCCTGAATCCATAATAAATGCTTCATTATCATATCCATCTAACTCTGCACCTGAAAATCCTTGCATCCTTAAAATACTGACACGTCCTGCTAAACTCTCGCTAACATTTTTCATTAAATGAAACATCTGAGAGCCCGTCATCCATATATCTCCCATTTTCTTGTTTTCATCAACATAAAGCTTTATATACTGCATAAGATTTGGTGCATATTGTATTTCATCTATAATGACAGGAGGCTCATATCTCTGCAAGAACAATCCGGGTTCATTAATCGCCATATTTCTTGCATTCGGATCATCTAGGGTTACATAATTGCGGGTTTTTTCAGCTATTTTCATTAGCATAGTTGTCTTTCCAACTTGTCTAGTGTTAAGCTACAAATTATATACTCTACCGACTACACTTTAGCTACAAATTATCATTGCCTAAATCTATATGTGCCTACTTGGATGTGTTGTTTCTTGCGACACATTTTTTTCTTGTATTATTTTAT
>Ga0334898_1001147_pt1 | contig 32499 bp, 31 predicted proteins | sample GraSluR3_MG_10_FD_207228 | JGI IMG/M metagenome (GOLD analysis project Ga0334898, IMG submission 207228) | Sludge microbial communities from methane-producing bioreactor in Wageningen University, Netherlands - Granular Sludge_3_08-R3 | ecosystem: Engineered > Bioreactor > Anaerobic >... | reverse complement strand
GGATTTTTATCATCGCCGTATTTCCTGTCTTCGTGCGCCTGTCATCCGTTCCACTGACTGCTCCTTCGTCAATGTCTCTACCCGGCGGACAATCTCCATGCGGTCATGACTGTTCAGAAAGGCGCCCAGCACATGGGCGATTATTATAATCCCGGGAATGTTCACTGCCATGCGGGTCAACGCAAAAGGCGTACCAAGGGCCTCGAGTTCAAAGAGGAACATGGGGATTTTTGTGGTCGACCAGGCTCCGAGAAATATGAATATATTCTGAAAACTCGCTCCCTTCTTCAGGAAAACGGCGGCAACAGGAAAAGCCCCGTATAAGGGCCCCGCCGCTGCTGATCCGATCAAGACGGAAAGCAGCACACCTTTTATTCCCGACCCATGTCCCATGAAGCGTACCATGGTGTGCCTTGGTACCCATACATCCAGCAGCCCAAGGAGCACAAATATGGGCGGTATTACGAGCAGCATTTCCCGCACACTGAAGGCGGTAACCTCAAGCGCCCGGCGGGCCAGGGCACTGTTTACTGCAAACAACAGCCCCAGCAAAATGAGCATGGCAAGAAAAAAGCGGTAGCGTATAATCACTCCCTTCATCATGCGTGTACCCAGGCAATAATTGCGGCGACAATAAAGGTAAAAACAAAGGCAAAAAGGTTCCGCAGTATGGTGGCCTTTCTGCCGAAGTAGCTTATCTCCACCGGAAAGGTAACGACCCCCACCATCATCAGGGCCGAAACAAAGGCGGCTATCTGCATATACCCTGCCCCGTTCTGCAGCAGCAGCGACGCAGTTGGAAAGGCGACAAAACCGGGGATCAGGGTAAGTGCACCTACCAGGGCCGCGATGATGGTACCGATCCAGCCTGACTCGACTCCGATAATCCGGGATATAAGCCGCGGATTCAGCACGGCGATCATGATCCCCGTCAAAATAAGCACCCCCAGAAACTGGGGCATGATATTTTCGAAGGCCTTCCAGGCCTTTTTCAGCGCCATGAGCGTCTTTTTCCTGTCCCTGAAAACAGATACACCCAGTGCCGCCAGTGTTATCATATAGAGGACTGTTGTCATTGCTTTTCCCCAAACCTGTAGCGGCGGCTACTTCAGTTCCTCGATATAGCGCGAAAGCTTGGTACTCCGCTCCTGGAACTCGCTCAGTTTCTCCCGCTCCTTGGCTATGACCTCTTCCGGGGCGTTGGAGATAAACTTGTCGTTGGAGAGCTTTCCTTCGGTGGATTTTATCAGCTTCATGAGCTTGCCGATTTCTTTTTCCATCTTGGCGCTTTCCGCTTCCGCATCGATAGCGTCCCTGATATACACGAAACTCTCATACCCGCTTCCCGCCACTGGAATAGCTCCATCGTCGATGTTGATATCATCGCCGATTAGCAGCTCGGAGGCGCTCATCAGGTTTTTCGCCAGGGCGCTATGGTCCCGGAAAAAATCGGCGGCGGAGAAACCGGGGTCCACTTTTACAAGAACCCGAACCTTTTTCTCCGGAGGAACGGTAAACTCGCTGCGAAGGGTTCGTACTCCCCGGATCATGTCCTGAAGCAGACCAAACTGCCGGACCGTCGCATCCGCCCGGCGCTCTTCACGATATTCAGGATATTTAGCGGTAATCAGAATTCCCTTCTTGAGTGGGAGTTTCTGGTAGATCTCTTCGGTCAGAAAGGAGACGAAGGGATGCAAAAGCCTCAGGGATTCTTCCAGAATCGCCGCTAGGAGGCTTGCCGACCGGTCCCTCTCGGCCTCGTCGTCGGAATAGAGTGAAAGCTTCGACGCCTCGATGTACCAGTCGCAGAAGTCGTTCCAGAAGAATTCGTAAACGGCCTGGGCGGCTTCGTTGAAGCGATAGCCGGTAATGGCGCGGTCCACCGTTGCTGCGGCCTCGTTGAGCTGATGCAGTATCCAGCGGTCCACCTGCTTCAGTTCGCAATCGTCCAGAGCTTTGAGAGTCCGTCCTTCCATGTTCATCAGAAGGAAGCGGGCGGCGTTCCATATCTTGTTCGCAAACTTGCTGCCCAGCTTGAAGCTGTCCATATCAATCAGGATATCCTGACCCTGGGACGCAAGGAAAACAAGGGTAAAGCGCATGGCATCCGCCCCGTAGGTATCGACGACATCCAGGGGATCAATACCGTTACCCAGGGATTTGGACATTTTTCGGCCCTGTTTGTCCCGGACCAGTCCCGTTATATAGATGTCCCGAAAGGGGACCTTTTCCATGAACTCAAGTCCCGCCATGATCATTCGGGATACCCAGAAAAAGATGATATCGTAGCCGGTCACCAGCGCGGTGGTGGGATAAAAACGTTTAAGGTCTTCAGTTTTCCCGGGCCAGCCGAGGGTGGAGAACGGCCAGAGCCAGGAGGAGAACCAGGTATCCAGAACGTCTTCGTCCTGACGGATCTTTTTCGAGCCGCATTTAGAACAGGCTTCCGGGTCTTCCCGCAGCACCATGGTCTCGCCGCACTCGTCGCAGTACCAGACGGGAATCCTGTGGCCCCACCAGAGCTGCCGGGAAATACACCAGTCCCTGATTCCTTCCAGCCAGTTGCGGTAGGTATTTTCCCACTTTCGGGGGAAAAAGATGATCTCTTCCTTGCGCCAGGCGTCAAGGGCTTTGTCGGCCAGGGAGCGCATACGCACGAACCACTGCTCCGACAGATAGGGCTCTATGACGGTATCGCAGCGGTAGCAGTGCCCGACCTGGTGAACATGCTCCTTTGAATCGACCACCACGCCAAGCCGGTCCAGGGCTTCGAGCACCTTTTTCCTGGCCTCCGGAACCGCCAGCCCCCGGAACTCTTCCGGAACGTTTTCGTTCATGCTTGCGTCTTCCGCCAGAACGTTTATTACTTCGAGATTATGCCGCTTTCCGATCTCCCAGTCGTTGGGGTCGTGGGCGGGGGTTATTTTTACCGCGCCGGAGCCGAACTCCCTGTCAACGTAGCTGTCTGCAATGATCGGTATAAGCCGGTCCGCCAGGGGAAGGCGCACATTCCTGCCCACCAGCCGGGTGTATCGCTCATCCTCGGGATGCACCGCCACCGCGGTGTCGCCGAGCATGGTTTCCGGCCTCGTCGTGGCAACCTGAATGTGACCCGAACCGTCCTCCAGAGGATACTTGAGCCAGGTCAGCCTGCCGTGAGCCTCCTGGTGTTCAACTTCATCATCCGCCAGGGCCGTACCGCAGGAGGGGCACCAGTTGACCAGGTAATTGCCTTTATAGATCAGTCCCCGTTCGTAGAGGGAGACAAATACCTCCCGAACAGCAGTGGACAGTCCCTCATCCAGGGTAAATCGCTCCCGGCTCCAGTCGCAGGAGGCGCCGATTTTCTTGAGCTGACGGGTAATGACGCCGTGGTGCTCCTCTTTTACCTTCCATGTCTCCTGTACAAACTTCTCTCTGCCAATATCATGCCGGCTGGTCCCCCGGGCTTTCAGGCGCCGTTCCACGACATTCTGGGTAGCGATGCCCGCATGGTCCGTTCCCGGAACCCAGAGGGTCGGAACGCCCTTCATGCGGTAAAAACGGATAAGGATATCCTGCAGGGTATTGTTAAGGCCATGTCCCATATGCAGGACACCGGTTACGTTGGGAGGGGGAATTACGATAACAAAAGGGGATTCATGGGCATCGCCCTCAGGAGCAAAGGCGTTCTGGTCCTCCCACATGGCATAGATTCGGTCTTCAAAATCCTTGGGATTATATGCTTTCGGTAACATTTCCGTACCCATGAAGATCTCCTGTTGTCTGGTAATGGGGCCCATAGTACCAGAGAGACAGTTTCTCTTCAACTGTTGTTCAGGCAATATGATCTGGAAGCGCTGACGGCTTTGGTGTACACTGCATTATTATGAACCGAGCCTGCGGATTACGTCTGTTCCCCGCTCTGTTGAGCCTGCTTCTGGTCACTCTGTTCTCTCTTAACCTTTATGCCCAGTCAGGGGATGCCCCTCGGGCGGAAGAATCCCGATCGGTTACCGCAAACCAGCGGACTGCCCTTGCGGAGGAGATATCCCTGCTCCGGATTCTCCCGCCCGCACTGGTACAACGCAGTTTTGCCCAGGTTCCCCGCCATCGTTTTATTTCCGGGTCTCCCCAGGCCCTGGCGTATACAAACAGTCCGCTGCCTCTGGGAGCCGGGGTATTGATACCCAGCCCGGAGGAACATGCCAGGATGATGGCTGCAGCGGGAGAGCTTTCGGGGACATCTGTTCTGGTGGCGGGACCTGAATCGGGCTACCTTGCCGCCCTGGTCTCCAGGATAGCCGACAGGGTTGTTCAGGTTGAGTTTATCCCCTCCCGGGCCCAGGACTTCATTACACTCTTTGAGGAACTGGAATACGACAATATTGAAGTTGTAAGCGGAAAAGAGATTCTGGAACAGGATACGGTAAATCGCTACGACAGGATTCTTCTTGCCTACGGAACCGAGACCATTCCCCTGCCTCTTATAGCCCGGCTCAGTCAATCGGGTACCCTCGCGGCGGTGCTCAGCTATCAGCAGGGAGAACAGCTTCTTATCGAGTACCGCAGAGTGCGCAACGGCGCCTCTCTTCGGGTAGTGGACAGGGTATTCTTTCCGGGGGGATGATTATTTTCGCAGGTTCATGGATCCCTGACGTCGGGCTTTTTCGATCTTCTCCATTTTGCGGTAGTACTTGGCCTGCTTTTCGATCTCTTCTATGTCCGAAACATGGATATGATTATCTACGATTTTGACCTTGGAATTCTGAAAGAGTTTCTGTAACACCAGGTTCAGCTCTTCCTTCGGAAGCCCTACCATATTGCCCAGCTCCTTGGGACCGAGGTCGAAGGTGTACGCCTCAGAGGAAATGGGAATCCTCAGCTTTTCAAGCTGAATAAGAAGGGCATCGTAGAGCCGTCCCACTGGGTCGGAGAGCTGCGTGTTGGCAAGCTGCTTGTAGATAAACCAGATTCGTTCAGAGAGGATCTGGGTAAGCTTCGAGATAAGCTGGGGCTGGTTGGAGACCATACGGGTAAAGTTGGCCTTGTTTACCGCCATAAGGACCGTATCCTCATGGGCAATGGCCGAAGCTGAACGAGGTTTGTCTTCCAGCAGGGACATCTCACCGAACATGTCACCGGCCTTCAGAAGAGCGAGCATAACCTCGTTGTCGTTCTGGATCTTGGTGATTTTTACGCTGCCCTTCTGAATTATGTACATCTCCTTTCCGGGCTGGGCTTCGGAGAAGATCATGGTGTTCTTAGGATAACTGCGGGTGAACTCCTCTCCCTGTATGTCCAGATACACAGCTTTGGCGTAGGGTTGTATCTTCGCCATCCTCTCCTTGGCCAGGTTGACGTTCTGCCCTCTGGGGGAATTGACTATGTACTGATGATAGGCGTAATAGGCAAGATTGTACTGACTCTGCCGGGCGTAGTACTCTGCAACCCGAAAAAGGTGAGCTATATCCTCGGAATCCCCGCTTTTCAGAGTAAGACGGGCAAGGGCTGCATCCAGATAGCGCATTTTTTTTGAGAACTGCTGAATAATCTTCATTGCCACCGGAGCATTGCGCTCGATCAGCAGTCCGTACTGCTCCCGGCGCACGGCAATCAGGGTAACATCCGTTATGGCTTGAGCGGTCTCGATGTGGCTGTGGGACGACATTGTCGAAACGACACCGAAAAAATCTCCCGGCGCAAGGATGTTGCCTCCTTCCTCTTCGACAACCTCAACCTCTTTGCTGATACTTACCTTACCGGAGCGAATTATATAGAAGCAATCCGCCTTCTGCTTCCCTTCGACAATTATATAGGCTCCCTTTTTAAAGTTGACCAGCGACAGCTGTAAAGGATTATTCATATCGCTCCCGGTTCATATGCTACGATAAAGTATATGGCCCGCGCTATTGCTTTGTCAACGCCGACCGGCAATCCTAGTTTCGGTCAAAAAGGGCAAAAAATGAAGCAGTCTACCAACGGTCGATCACCCGTACCGGAAACCAGCGGCTCTGATAGGAAGATATATTCCCTACCGCCTCCTCGTGGATGGTCTGAAGGCTGTAAATCCGGCTTTTGACACTCAGGCGGCTGCCGGGATCAGTGGGCCTGAGTTCAATGATACCACGGGAAAAGGCAATTCTCCGGTTATCCACATTGGCAAAATAGTATTCCTGGGGACTCTCGACCTCGGAGTCTTCTCCGTATCCGCCGTCTCCGATAAAGGGGTCCGAGGGTATCCAGCCGAAACCGGGAACGTAGAATTCAACCCAATAATGAAAGGAGGTTGTGCTGTCGCTGAAAATGTAGCAGCCGCTTATAATGCGAGCCGGGACTCCCGAGGCCCGCAGCATTGCCGTGTACAGACGGGCATAATCGAAGGAATCTCCCTGTCTGTTCTCCATGAAGAGTGAAACAGTATCGTTCCCTTCCTGGCCGGGTGCAAAATCTCTGACCAGGACCCTGAAGATATTCCGGGCTTTCAGATAGGGATTAGCTTCCCTGCCGATGGCACGGGCAGCCACGGTCTCTACCTCCTGATTCCCTGAGGGAACATAGGAGTCCGGCGATGTGTAAACCCGGTACAGGCGCCAGTTCCGGTCGTACTCACCACTTATACGGGAGGGTACGATTCTGGTTTCCAGGGCGGTTCGGTCCAGCCAGTAGGTAACCGAAACGGTATAGCGTCTCCATGGTTCCAGCTCCTGCATGCGGTACCTGGCAACACCGTTGTAATCCTCCCAGAGGGGGATGGGATCCCGGACAGCCTCAAGATTATCCTGGGTGGGAGATTTCATTACATTGGGAATCCAGAGGTTCAGGGAATTCCCTGGAGAGGCATCCACTTCCTCTATTTCCACGGTATAGTTGATCTGATAGCCCCGCTTCTCCTTGAGAATACGGTCCCCGGCCAGGTGGGTAACCTCAAAATAGAGGGCATTGCTCACCCCCCTATCGGTAACAACCCGGATACTGCCGGACGTCGCGTTATCCGGTACCCTGACCTTTATGGCCTGGTCCTCCCAGCTTTCGTAATCATAGTCAGCGAGACTGCATATGATGCCGCGGTCTATAATCTCCCGTCCCTGATCGTTCTGGGCAATGGTTGAGGAAAAATAGACTCGACCGCTGCCCTGTTCGGAACCGAAGTTCAAGCCCCGGATGCTGACAACAGAACCGATTGGACCGCCCGGATTGTCCAGGGAGGCAATATAGGGCATCCCCGGAGCCGCTGGTCCGGAGAGCTGTTTGGGAATATGCCTGCTGTTTGTAAACAGAACGGAGTTGCTTGTTTTATTCCCGATCCTTACATACAGCTTGCCGGAGCCCACATCATCCGGGATGCGTACGCTTATCCGGGTTTCCGTCCACTCGACATAGGAGGTGGAATTGGGCCTGGTGCCGGCAAAGATAACCTCAGCTCCATTGCGCTCCGGGCCGAAGTGCTCACCGCTTATGACGAGCACTTTTCCCGGGGCACCCACCTCGGGGGTGATGCTTTCGATACGGGGAGACTGTTCAATCATCTGGGAAGAGAATACATACAATCCTATCAGAAGCAGCAGAACGATTATGGGTAAACTTCGCTGATCCTTAAACAGGTTTTTCAGAGGGGTGAATACAGCCACGATACCACCAAGTTTATCGGTTTTTCTGGAGTTGAGTATAGCGGTCCACGGTTATTTCTATTTCAATTATATAGGCGGTCTGCTCGATTTTCTCATTCAGTCCCAGGGGAAAGAAGATTGCGCTCTCTCCCAGTTCAATGGGTATACTGGTCATTCCCGAGTAATATTTTACATCTCTGGGATTATTCCGGTTGTACCAGACCTCTCCCTGGGCTACGAGCAGGACCATATCATCGTTCCGGAGGTAGGGCGTCAAATGCGAAATGGCAAGAACGTTGCCTCCCTCCAGGCGGACATCCACGGTGCGGCCGGAGATGGTATAAGCCTTATTTTCCATTTCCCACAGGAGTTCGCCGCCCCCGGTGAGGAGTCTGGCATGGAACTCAAGATAGAGGACCTGGCGGATAAGGTCGTCAACGTCGCCTTCCTGGCCGGGACTGTGCATCGGGAGCAACAACATCAGAGTGAGAACAAGAAATCCCGTACGCCTCAAGCTATTCTCCCTGGCGATAGTCCGCAGCCCTCAACAGCTGCGGTTCCCCCAGAACAAGGAAGACCGGCTCCTCGGGGAGTTGTATGGTTATATTCAGGCTCTTTTCGTGCCGGGAAAGATACTCCAGAAGCTCTTCCGCGCTGGAAAATTGATGGTCATCCGGAATTGCGGCAACCGGACTCTCCCGGTCCATCATATAGCCTCCGGTCCACAGCATCATTGTCCCGGCCCCCATAACCAGACATAAAACAGCGATCAGGGCCATGGTGGGTACCGGAATCTTTACGACCCTGAATGGTAAAGAGTGATAGGTTCTCTGTTCACAGGAAGATCGGACCCCCCGCCAGACCCGATACCGGGCCGCCTCCAGGGCATCCGTGACTGCAGTGTCCCCGGCGTGCATAACATTGGTCAGGCCATGTAGCTGCCTGACATTCCGGGAGCAGGCAGAGCAGCCTTCCAGGTGATAATTCAGGGTCTCGTTCCACTCCTGTTCCAGTTCACCATCGACATAGGCGGACAGGGTTTCTTTATCAGGACACATCGATTCCCTCCTGATCCAGATATTGCTGTAATTGGTTCCGGGCCCGGAAAATACGGACCTTCACGTTTCCTTCGGTAATACGCAGAATTTTTCCGATTTCCTTGTAACTCAAGCCGCCGTACTCCTTGAGAATAATGGGCGAACGCAAACGGGGAGGAAGCCTTTCCAGGGCATTCCGGACCATTCGGGAGGTTTCAGTCCGCAGGTACTCCTCCTCGCCGTCGGGCATCCTGGGTTGAGGCTCGTTGAATACCTTGACATTGGCTTTCTGCTCACGCCCTTTACGCTTCTGATAATTGAAACTGAGATTTTTGACAACTCGAATAAGCCAATATTTCGCATCATCTATCGTTTTCAGAGGAGTCGCCCGGTTAAAATAGCGGATGAAAGCCTCCTGACACAGGTCTTCGGTCGCGTTCTTATCACCGGTTATATGATACGCCACCCGAAACAGAACGGGAAAGACTTCTTTGTACACCCGCTCGAAGGATTCGGCGTGTTGCGATTCGTGACTCATCTCTTAAACAACTCTCCACACTGAAGGTTACAGCTCAGCGGGTTTCACCACCGTTCCATCGGGGGTGTCCTTGAGTACAAGTCCCTTTCGGATAAAATAGTCACGGATTTCATCCGCCCGGGCAAAATTCTTCTCTTTTCTTGCGGCATTACGCTCATCGAGAAGAGACTTTTCCTCCTCGGAGAGCACATACTCCCCGGGAGCTTCGATCTCGGAGAGTCGAAGGCCGAGGACCTGGTCAAAATCGTACAACAGGCTCAACGTTTCTTCCGGAGAGAGGTTCCTGTCCTTCAGCACCGTCCAGATTGTCGCCAGGGCCCTGGGAGTATTCAGATCAGCCTCGAGGTCCTCCCGGAAAGCTTCCCGATACTCCCTGCCCCGTTCCTTCAGTTCGCGGATATCCCCTGCTGACACCCCGGAGCGCAGAAGATCCTGTATTTTCTCTACAAGGGAGATCCGGGCGGATCGGGCCCCTTTCAGGTTCTCGAAAGAGAAGCGAAGCTGCGTCCGGTAATGGGCCCCCAGAAGGAAATAGCGGTAATCCAGCGGGTCGTAGCCCTCTTCGATAAGGGACTGGAGGGTAAGAAAGCCGCCCTTGGATTTGGACATTTTCCCCGACTCCATGAGCAGGAACTCGTTATGCAGCCAGTAACGAACCCACTGTTTTCCCGTAGCGGCTTCCGACTGGGCGATTTCGTTGGTGTGGTGCACCGGAATATGGTCTATGCCTCCGCAGTGGATGTCGAACTGTTCCCCCAGGTACTTCATGCTCATGGCGGAGCACTCAATATGCCAGCCCGGGTATCCCCGTCCCCAGGGGGAATCCCAGAGCATGATATGGTTTTCAAACTTCGACTGGGTAAACCAGAGAACAAAATCCCGGGGATGTCGCTTGTTCTGATCAATATCCACCCGGGCTCCCGCCTGCTGTTCCTGCCGGTCAAGCAGGGCCATTTTGCCATAATCGGCGAATTTGGAGGTGTCGAAGTATACATTCCCCCCGGCTGTATAGGTGAAGTCCTTCTCCTCGAGACGCTTTATAAGGGCGATCATATCCTCGACGTGCTCTGTGGCGGCACAGGCAACGGAGGGCCTTTTTATATTCAGCCGGTCGGTATCCTGAAAAAAAGCATCGGTATAAAATTTGGCAATATCCCATACGCTTTTTCCGCTTTCCCGGGAGCGTTTGACCATCTTGTCTTCGCCCTCGTCGCCGTCATCGGTCAAATGGCCGACATCCGTAATATTCATTACATGATTGACGCTGTATCCCAGATATTCCAGGCTGCGGCGGAGGACATCTTCGAACACATAGGCCCGGAGATTACCGATATGGGCGTAGTTATAGACCGTGGGACCGCAGGCATAGAACGAGACGGTCTTGTCCTTCAGGGGAACAAACTCTTCCAGGGTCCGTGTATAGGAGTTGAAAAACTGAAGCGCCATGAAGATACCGTCCTTGTGGGAAACACCCCGTATGGAATAATCAGGCCAATACAGGGTAGAATATGACGATGAATAATGTACGCCATTCAGCAGAAAGAATCAACATCGAAGGTTCTGTCGAGTTCAACGTACCCATGGCTCCGTACACATCTTTTCGTGTCGGCGGTCCGGCGGAAATCTTTATACACCCGAAAAACTGGCATGACGTTCAGCGTGCCATGGTCTGGGCGCGGAAGGAAGGCCTGCCCTTTTTTCTTCTCGGCGGCGGCGCGAACATCCTGGTAGCGGACAGGGGAATCCCGGGAGTCGTTGTTCACTCCCGGGGTCTCGATACAATCGAAATTGACGGTTCCCTCGTTAGCGCCGAGGCAGGGGCGGAGATTTCCCTGGTTGCGGAGAGATCGGCCGAAGCGGAGCTTACGGGGCTTGAGTTCATCTACCGTATGCCCGGAAGCGTAGGCGGAGCTGTCTGGATGAACGCCCGCTGTTACGGAGTTTCCCTGAATGAACGACTTGCCTGGGTAGATCTTATCGATGCCGACGGGACTCATTCGCGCTATCATCCACGAGATGAGGATTTCGCATATAAAAAGTCCCCTTTCCAGAAAGGAAACCCCATCATTACCCGGGCCGGATTCAGTCTGAATCCGGGCACCCCTGAAACCATCCGCAGTCTCATGGAAGAACATGCCAGGGACAGGGAAGAAAAAGGACATTTCCGGTATCCCAGCGCCGGTTCGGTTTTCAAGAACGACAGAACCTTCGGTATGCCCACGGGCAAACTGATCGACACTGCGGGACTCAAAGGAAAGCGTGTCGGAGGAGCCATGATAGCTCCATTTCATGCTAACATAATAGTGAACACAGGCTCCGCCTCGGCTTCGGACATTCTGGCCCTGATACGACTGGCGGAAAAAAAGGTGGACGAAACCTTCGGCTTCCAGCTGGAAAGGGAAGTCCTTCTGGTGGGAGCCTGGAACTGAAATAAGGAAGGCACACAATGCGGGACCTGAACGAAATACTCAATGAACAGCCTCATACCCCCGCGCAGCTCAACGAACTGCTTGCCGGCATTCCCCTGGCGGAACTGATAGACCAGTGGGACAGCCTTGAAGAGGAACAGAAAAAAGAGATCTTCCACGCCCTGGACCGGGAGGACAAGGGAGACCTGCTGATCTCGCTGCCGGCTTCGGAACAGGCAATCCTTACGGAGATAATAGGAGACGGAGACTTCAAGGACCTGCTCCGGGACATGGAACCCGACGACCTGGTGGACTTCATACAGGCAGCATCTTCGGAGGTACGAAAAACCCTCTGGCGAAAACTGAGTCCCGAATCCAAACGGGAAATCCTCTATCTGCTCCGTTTTGACGAAGACGACGCGGCGGGATTGATGACCCCCCGTTTTCTTGCGGTTCAATCCCACATCAGCGTCTCCCAGGCCCTGCACTTCCTGCGCCGCAACGCCAAAAAAGTGGAGATGGTATATTACATCTACGTGGTCGACAAGGAACGGCGCCTCCAGGGGGTCTGTTCCCTCAAGGACATTCTGACCGCTCCGGACGACGCGATCATCGAAAACGTTATGGAGAGGGAGATAATAGCCGTCAGGGAGGATACCGACCAGGAGGAGGTCGCAAAAATCCTGGAGACCTACGACGTCATGGCGCTTCCCGTTGTGAACAGCCAGAATGCCCTGCTGGGTATTATTACCTTTGACGATATCATCGACGTTATCAGGGAGGAGCAGACCGAGGACGTCTACAAGATGGGAGCCATGGAAGGAGGCCTTGACCGCTACCTGGACAGCTCCATTGGGGCTCTGGTAAAAAAGCGGGTCCCCTGGCTGATCATCCTGCTGCTGGTGGGCACCATAACCACCAATGTTGTGCATCACTATGAGTCCCTGGTAATAGGCGCGGCCTTCCTGTTTATTTTCATGCCCGTAATAACCCAGACCGGAGGTAACACGGGCAGTCAGTCGTCGACCCTGATGATCCGGGGTCTGGCCACCGGGGAGATCCACTTTCGCGACATAGGAACCGTCATGCTCAAGGAGGTTCTGGTGGGTTTGATTATGGGCCTTGTCACCGGGGGAGTAATAATCCTGCGCAGCTACCTGCTGCCGCCGGGGATTCCCTTTTTCGATGCCGTGGTAATCGGAGTAAGCCTTACCTTCGTGGTGGTTTTCTCCACCTTTATCGGTGCCCTGGCACCCCTCGTTATTCACCGTATGGGATTTGACCCTACGGTTATGTCGGCCCCCCTGATGGCTACGGTTATAGACGTCTGCGGACTAACAATATATTTTGAGACCGCCCGGATTTTTCTGGGCCTCTAAAGAGGACTAAAAGAAAAAAGAGAGACAATCGAATGAATCAGAAAGAGAAAGAACAGGTACTGCGAAACGAGCTGGAGGCACTCCTTGAAGGAGGCAACGCCCACGACGGCTGGCAGCATAAGTTGAAAAACTTTCCGGTTGAAAAGATCAACCTCAGCCTCCCCGGTCTGCGAACCCCCATCAAGACTCTCCTGACTCCCTGGGCTCTGCTGGTACATATTCGGATCTGTGTAAAGGATATCCTGGAGTTTATTCAGCAGAGGGATTACAGTCCCCTTCCTTACCCGGAGGGTTACTGGCCGGTGGAAGACAGGATTCCGTCACAGACGGAGTGGAACAGGGAGCTGGAAGCTTTTGCCCTCGTAATGGCCGAAGCTCTCCAGCTTGTGCGAGACCCGAAAACCGATTTCTTCTCGCCTCTTCCCCACGCTCCGGAATACACGGTCTACCGGGAGCTTCTTCTCGTCGCCGACCACAACGCGTATCACCTTGGACAGCTGGGGCTTTTTGAGGATATCTAGGTATCCGTCCTTTTACGAGCCGTTCAGAATCTCGTAGGTATCGCTGGCTATCTGCAGTTCCTCGTTGGTGGGGACAACACAGATTGCGGTCTTGGAGTAGTCCGCGGAAATGACCCCCTGGCGGCTGCCGTTTTCCCTGTTCCTGTCGTCATCCAGAATTATTCCCAGACTCTCAAGCCGGTGGCAGATCCGTTCACGCATCTTTACGGAGTTTTCGCCGATGCCCCCGGTAAAGACAAGGATGTCCGTCCGCACCATATTGGCCGCAAAGGCGCCGATATACTTGCGAATACGGTAGGCATAGACATCCAGGGCCTCCTGGGCCTGTTTGTTCCCCGAAGCCGCGGCTTCCTCGATATCCCGCATATCATTGGATATTCCCGAAAGTCCCAGCATACCGCTCTCCTTGTTAAGGATACGGTTCAGGTCCTCCTTGGAGAAGCCCCGCTCCATAAGATAGAAGAGAATCTGCGGATCGATATCCCCCGATCTGGTTCCCATGACCACCCCTTCCAGAGGGGTAAAGCCCATGGATGTGTCCATGGATTTTCCATTGGTGATGGCGGTTATGGACGCTCCGTTTCCCAGGTGGCAGGAAATGACGTTGGTATTCGATGGGTGGCGCTTCATCAGTTTTATGGCTTCCCCGGATACATAGCGATGGCTGGTGCCGTGGAAACCGTACCTGCGGATACGGTATTTGTCGTAAAACTCTCTGGGCAGACCGTAAAGGTAAGCCGCCGGAGAGAGGGTCTGATGAAAGGAGGTATCAAAGACCGCGACCTGGGTGCAGCCTGGAAGCTGATTTATGGCCTCACGAATGCCGATAAGATTTGCCGGGTTATGCAGGGGAGCAAGCTCTATGTTCTTTTCTATGGCGGCGATTACCTTGCCGTCGATCATTACCGAGGATGAATACTCTTCTCCTCCGTGCACTACCCTGTGTCCCACACCATGGATCTCCGCCATGGAGCCGATAAGACCTGACTCCCCGTCCACAAGAGCGTTTTTCAGGTGCTCCATTGCCGCCTTGTGATCCGGCATGGGGGCGTTAAGATCGTAGGTTTTACCATCGGGCCGTTTCTGGCAGATGTGACCCATATCCTGCCCTATCCGTTCAATAAGACCCTTTCCGATGCTCTCCCTGTCGGGCATACGGTAGACCTCGTATTTTATCGATGAACTGCCGCAGTTTATTACCAGGATTGTGTGCATTCGGAAACTCCTCCATAATTTGGTCTTACCAATTATAGACGGCAAACTGTAAATCCGCAATGAAATTAGTAATAAAATTTTACCCGCCCGGGAAGCGGAAGCTCCGTCCGCCGGAAAGGGAAAAGCTGGACGTTTCTCCTTCCATGGAAAAACCGGCCTTGACCTCCCAGTCGTTAAAAATCAGGGCCAGATCCCCTTTCATGATCAGAAAGCTCTCCTGGGGCGGCTCGCCGAGCTCCTTCTCGCGGGAAATACCGGAACTGAAGGAGACATCCAGAGGAAGCCTGCGCAGGCTGAATCCAGCTGAAGCTTTTTCCATCATATTGTAGCCCAGTATATATGATCCCGCTGCAAAAAGCCGTGTCCTCCCGGCACCAAGGAGCCCGGGAAGATATGCAGCTACATTACCCCCCAGGGATTCCTCCCAGGAATAGAGGTCCTCCTCCCGTTTAACAATCAGTTCCCGGGTTATCTCCCCCGATAGACAGCTGAAAACCCAGGCAGCTCCCCCCTCCAGGCTGAAACGAAGATCCGCCGGTTCCTGCATACACGGGAGGATGCTTAAGCCGTGCACTGCTTCTCAGTAGCCCCGTAACCGGGTAGACCGGGAGGATCAGCACATCGAAGGCGGAAGAGAGATGATAGGGACTTACAGAGTAGCGGGAGCTGCGATAGTATCTGTCCAGCCAGGAAAGGGCAAACCTGGTACTTAAAAGTGCTGAATCAAAGCGACAGGAAGCCCGCAGGTAGCTCCCTGCAGGCAGTACACGATGCAGGGAGGTGCCGGCAAAACATGAGAGACCCGTGTGTTCTCCCTGCACGATGAGTCTGATGCCTCCAAGAAAAAGCTCGCCCTCCGGCGGAAAGCCCTCTTTCCGGATCCACGCATTATCCGTATCCTCAGGGATATCAGTAAAAAAGCCGGCTCCAGCCAAACGAATCCAGGGGCGGGGAGAAACCTCGGTTTCAAATCCCAGTTCAGGCAGACTGCCCTGCCCTTCAAGAATCGAAAACTGAAGGGTCCCCGGCAGTCCCAGCACAAGGGCTTTGCGGGAGGACGGCGACCAGCCCCTCTGCAGTGAAAACGCCGGGGCATCACTGTACTTAGCGGAGGAAGCGCTCAGGGCTCCAGGTTTGATAAGCTCCTGCAGGGGTCCGCGAAGGGAAAGGGACCCCAGAGCGATGAACGGCAGGGCAAGTCCGCCCAAAAAGGAATACCCACCCTCTTCGTCGCGGATCACCAGCAGGCCGGTCTTTAGTTTGCGGTAATCCGCGGTAAGTTTTCCGGCGATTTCTCCAGAATCTTCGTAGCGGCCGGCCAGCTCGAGAAGTACCGGAGGCTCATCAGCCGCGAGCAGAACAGTCAGGTAAAGCAGTATCCCTGCACGATAGCAGAACTTCATACAGGGTAAAACCGGCACATCAGCCGTCATGATTTTACAAAGCGGAAAAAATCGCCCTTCCGGGCATACTTGAAAGCCGCAGTGAGTTCGTTTACACTAACGGCAAGAACCACTTTATACACCAACGCAAAGTATCATTTATTCGGAGGATTATTTTGACTATTCTTACCTTGAACTGCGGCTCCTCGTCGGTAAAGTATCAGCTCTACGACTGGGACAATAAAGTCATTCTCGCCGCCGGTATTGTCGAGAGGGTTACCCAGCCCGGATCAATAATCGAGCACCGGGCCACCGGTAAAGAGGAAATAACCAGGGAACACGCCTGTCCCACCCACAAGGAGGCGATCCAGCTGATTCTCGAGACCCTGGTGGATTCCGAGTACGGCGCCCTTTCGTCCATCGACGACATAAAAGCTGTGGGACACCGGGTTGTTCACGGCGGCGAGAAGTTCGCCCGCTCCGTAATTGTGGACGAACACGTCCTTGATTCCTTCAAAGCGATCCAGGACCTCGCTCCCCTGCATAACCCGGCGAATATCCTGGGCATAACTTCCGCTCAGGAGGTAATGCCGAGTATTCCTCACTGCGCCATAATGGACACCGCCTGGCACCAGACCATGCCCAAGACCTCCTACATGTACGCCCTGCCCTACAAATGGTACGAGGACCATGCCGTGCGGCGCTACGGATTTCATGGCACATCCTTTCTCTACTGCGCAAAACGGGCTGCTGTGCTCCTGGGCAAGAAACCCTTTGAAACCAACGTCATAATCGCCCATATTGGTAACGGATCTTCCATAAATGCGGTAAAGAACGGTGTCTCCGTTGACACATCCATGGGGCTGACTCCCCTGGAGGGACTTATCATGGGAACCCGCTCCGGTGATATCGATCCGGCCATCCCGTTCTTCATGATGAAGAAACTCGGCGTCGACGCCGACGAAATGGAGACAATCCTGAACAAGAAAAGCGGCGTGCTGGGAATTACCGAACAGTACGTAGACCGCCGGGACATCGAGATGGCCGCGGCCGACGGCGACAAAAAAGCTCAGCTCTCCATCGATATGGAGTCCTACCGCCTCAAGAAGTACGTTGGCGCCTACGCCGCAGCCCTCGGCCGGGTGGACGCCCTGGTATTTACCGCCGGTGTCGGAGAGCGGGGACCCCAGGTACGGGAGAGGGTCTGCAAGGAGATGGAGCACCTGGGAATCAAGTTCGATATGGACAAGAACACCGCATCCATGACCAGGTACGCCGAAACCGAGCTCTCCACTCCGGATTCTCCGGTCAAGGTATATGTAATTCCCACTGATGAAGAGCTGGTCATGACCGAGGACACCTATGCCCTTCTGGAGGGAACCTACAAGGACCATACTGAGTACACCTACTACTTCGAGAACCCCGACTACGCTAACAAGTCCCGCCTGGAGTCCCTCAAGAAGGACCTTGCAAAACGCCCCGGGCTGGACAAGATTCTGGTCTATCCTCCTAAAAAGTAGAGGTCCCTGTAATCGTCATATTCACCGCCGGATACGCGCCGGCGGTTTTTTATATCCCCCCTAGTCTTCTGAACAGTAACAACACTATTGACGATCCTGTCGGGCTGCTATATATTAAATTTAACCGGCTGGTTAGTTTTCTCCAGGAATGCGGGAGTGCATCATAGTGGCTAAAACAACAGACTCCGTTTCTAGGGATACGCCCCTCGAGGGCGGTTTATCCGATTCAAAGGACCGAATCCTCAAGGCCGCGGAAAAGCTCTTTGCCGACAAAGGCTTCAGCGGCGCGCGGGTGGACGACATAGCCCGGCAGGCACAGGTAAACAAGGCCCTTATCTACTACTACTTTAAAAACAAGGAAGCCATCCTGGAAGAACTTATGGATACGCTGATCGGCGAAGCCATGGAGGTGGTCAACGATATCGTGCCCCGTGACTTCTCCCTTGAATCCCTCTCCTCTCCGGACGAGCGGGAAAAGATCATGCAGCCCCTATTCGGATTTCTCCGAAAGCGGTCGAATCTCCTGAAAATTCTCCTTGCCGAATCTTTGAAGGAGTCTTCCCATAATGAAACGGTCTTCCGGCTCATATCCGCCATTGTGGAGCGTCAGAACGAGTTCTTCAAACGCTTCAACATGCCCGCTCCCAACGAAGAGGACAAAGCCCATCAAATTGTAGGAGAGTTCTTTACCGGAATGCTCCCCCTGGCGGGCTACTTTGCCATGGAGGAACGCTGGAGCGCCTTTCTCAATATTTCCCGGGACCGGCTGTGGAATATTTTCCTGAAATCCTTTATCAGTTCTCATGTAAGCTACACCATCGAAGGCATAAAAAAAGACTGAAAGTCTGATTTTTCTTCTTGACTTAACTAAACGGTTAGTATAATACTGTAAATATAACTAACTATTTGGTTAAGGACATATATGTGGACATACTGAAAAAAACTGGGAGACTGCTCACTGTTCAGATTATCCGACGAAAATGGTGGATCATCGGGGTCGCCGTGCTGCTCGTTCTGCTAAGTCTCTTTTTCTCGCAAAGGATTATCATTCGAACCCAGTTAAAGGATTTGCTCCCCGAATCCAACCGGCGGGTACAAAGCTACACCAGAATCACCGAACTCTTTACCACCAGCTCGATAATCCTGAGCTTCGAAGGAGACGACAGAGCGGAAATTATCCAGGCCGCCCGGGATACCCGGGAGTATATCGAAAATGACCCCGGTATCGCAGCCTTTATCACAGCAATCCAGCTGGAGCTGCCAGACGATTTTATTGAACACTGGGGACTCTACATGCAGAAGTCTGATGATATCCGCCGAAGTCGAAGCCTGTTTTCCAGGTTGAACCTGCTCCCCTTCCTGCGAGCCCTGAATGATAATTTTGAATCAAGCTATACCGGGGACTCCGCGGAAGAGGAGATCCTGACCAATCAGGACGAAGGGGAGATGGTCGGGATAATGTCGAACATGGAGCGCGCCATGCTTCTCCTCCGGGACTACCTGGAGAATCCCGATACAGCATCCTCAGCAAAAAAGGCGGAGGAACTGGCCGCCATCTTCGCCATAGGCGATACCTACAGTTTCGACGCGGAAGGAAGCATGCTCCTCATGACCCTGGTTCCCTCCTTCTCCATATCGGACTACGACAGCCTGCTCAGCATGATGCCGGAGTTCAGGCGGGTATTCCATGAAATCAGGCGCCGTCATCCAGGCTTAAGAATCGGGTATACGGGAGACCTGACAAGGGAGTTCGACGAGCAGGCGGCTCTGAGCTTCGATCTGCTGGTTCCCGGCCTCATTGCCCTGCTCCTGATCCTGATTCTGTTTGTCTTCTCCTTTCAGCAGGTACGAGCGGTCCTGCTTGCCCTTGTCTCCCTGCTTGTCGGGATTATTCTCGATGTGGGAATAATCGGTGTTACTCTCGGGGAACTGAATATTCTAACCACCTCCTTCGCGGTCATCCTTATCGGTCTTGGAATCGATTTTGCGATCCACCTTGTTTCCAACTTCACCGACTTTCGCAGCCGGGGCATGCCAGAGGAAGAAGCCCTGGCAGAGACATTCAGAAAAGCCGGGGTCTCGGTGCTTATTGGAGGGATTACCACAGCCATCGCCTTTTTCATGCTGATGTTTTCAGATTCCAGGGCAATCAGCCAGTTCGGCTTTATCGCAGGCTGCGGAATCCTCACCTGCCTGGCGTCGACACTCATACTGCTTCCGGCGCTTCTGCTTGCTTTCGGGGCACGACAGCAGAGAGCATCCCGCAGATACATTATCGATTACAGTTTTCTCGGATCCCTGGGAAGGTTCTGTCAGAAACAAAGAATCCCGGTGCTTGCCGCTGTTGTAATCATTACGGCGATATGCGCATTCAGTGCCGCCGGGAACAGGGTCGAATACAACATCGAGAACCTGACGGTCACAGACTCCCCCTCTTCGATTACCGAGGACCGCATCCGCGAAGGCTTTAACCTTTCCCCCCAGGCCAGCATGACAACGGCCGCATCCATCGAGGAGGCCCGGAGCTTGAGCGAAGCACTGAAACAGGAGTTCCTGGTCGCCCGGGTAGCTTCGGTCGCAGATTTTATCCCCTCCCCCGTGGAATCCCGGCAGCGCCTTAAGGAGCTTTCACTGTTTAGGAACAATCCACCCTCGTATCAACAGGAATACCGCTACGATCATGCTCGCCTGGAGGATCTCGTATATGAGATTCAGCGCCTGGAATGGAACATGATAGAAATCGGAGACCTTTCGGTTACCAATCTGGGAGAAGAGAATCTTATACTGAAGAAGCGGAATTCCATGATTCGGGAAATCTTCGGTGCCGAAGTCGGCCGCCCCGGCAGGGAGGTATTTCAGCACCTCATCGAATCCCTTGAATCTGAGCAGGAAAACAGCATGCGGCTCCTGGAAAGACTGGATGCCGACTTTGCTCCCGCCATGCTGAATCTGATACGACCAATGATGCAGACCGAAAGGCCCATGGAAATAGAGGATATCCCTGAAAGTTACCGCCTGGAGCTGATCAGCCCGGAGGGAGGACATTTCCTGGTTTCCATCCAGCCCACCAAAGCGGTAGCCAACGAGGCGGAGTTTATGAACTTCGACCGCAGGATGAAGGAGATCAATCCCGCCATTACCGGCACAGTGCAGATGGCCATCGACTGGACCCGTGAAATGGTAACTGAATCCCGGCGAGCGTCAGTCTACGTTTTTACGGCCATCATGGTACTTCTGCTCCTGACATTCAGAAGGGTCGTTCCAGCCCTGATATCCGCGGTTTTTCTGATTATATCCCTGATAATCATGTTCGGGATCTTTCCCCTTCTTGGAATACGCCTGAACCTTATGAGTGTTCTTGCCCTGCCCATGATAATCGGCATGGGTATCGACTACGCGGTCCATATTATCCACCGCTATATGCTGGAAGGAGATATCGGAACAAGCATGACCTGGTCAGGCAAGGCGGTGCTGCTTTCGGGAGTAACAACGGGATTCGGTTTCGGGTCCCTGGCGCTTTTCGGCAGTATGGCAGCGATCTCAAGTTTTGGCGGAGCCCTTTTTATCGGTGTCATGGTCTGTCTTGTACTTACTATCACTCTTCTGCCGGCTGTCTCGGGTTTCCCCGGTCTATTACGGCGGCGGCAATCACAACACAATCAGGAGCTTACCACGTGAAAAAAAGAAAAATACTTTGTGCCATGCTCATCTGTGCATCCACCCTGTGGGCGGAAACGGCCCTGGAAATAATACGCAGGGTGGACGAAAGGCAGCATTCGGCTACATCGGAGCAGAAGATGCTGATGCGGGTTTACCCGAGCCTTGCCAGCGACACGGGAGTGCGGGAGTTCAGGATATCCAGCGTCAGCCGAAGCGATGACGAGAGCTTTATGGTCTTCGAGGAGCCCCGAACCATCAAGGGGATGAAAATCCTCTCCAGGGGTGATGATCGCTGGGTGCATTTTCCCTCCACCGGCCGGGTGCGCAAGATAGTCGGAGAATCGAAAAAGCAGTCCGTTCAGGGAGTAGGAGGCGACTTCTCCTACGAAGACCTGGGAGGCGGCACACTGGAAGAGGACTACCGTACACGCCTGCTGGAAGAATCCGAATCATTTTTCATAATCGAAGGTATCCCTGTTGACAGCGATTCGGCATATAGCCGGCTTGTATTCGAGATCGAGAAAGAGAGCTACAGAACCCTGAAGATTCAGTATCATACCGAGAAGGAAGGACATCTGAAGGACCTCTTTTTCAGGGACTACACAGTAATGGGTGGAAAGGAGATTGCCCGCAGCATGGAGATGATCAACCGCCACAGGGAACGCAGAACGGAGGTCCTGATCCTGGAGTCCCGTTTTGACGGACCTGTGGATGAAAAGCTCTTCAATCCAACCCGTTTTTACCGCTGAATAAGGATAAACACCGATGAGAGGATTCAGAATAAACTGCGGCCTTTTGTGCACACTCCTTTTTGCCCTGACCCTTCCAGGCAGAGCGGAGCCCCCTCCCCCGGAAATCTACGGATACCTGGAGAGCGGGGCAAGTTCAAGCAGTTTTACCGATGACGATGGTTCAGACACCTGGCGTCCCGGGGCCTATACCAGGCTCCGTTTAAAGGGGAACTGGGAACCGGAAGAGAGGCTGCGGTTTCATCTCGAGGCAGAATGGATAGCGGCTTATGGAACCGAAAGCCCGGACTTCAGCGCGAGACGGCTGGGACTGGACAGCCTCAGCGGATGGGAAGCCTCGGATACCGGGGAGCTGCGGGTCGAGCATGCCTGGGGGCTCCTGGACCTGGGAAACTTTGACATCCAGGCAGGGAAGATTCCCCTGGCCTGGGGCACAGCCTACGTGTTCAATCCCAGCGCCCGGGTGAATCCCGCGGACTCCCTGAATCCAGGCGGAGACGAAGAAACCCCGGGCATAACAGGGATCAGCTCATCAGTCTACCTGAAGAATGGCCTTACCGTCTCGGCATACCTGGCTGCGGAGGACCGGGGGCGAGAGGCTGACCCGGACATGATTGCCCGGGATGCCGCGAATATCCCCTGGGGGACACGGATCAGGGCTTTCGCCGGGCCCTTTGATCTTTCTCTGGGAATTCTTCGGGAGATTCTGTATGATACTCCGACCTCTTCCTATGAACGTCCTCTCTGGCTCAGCTGTGACGGGGTCGGCAATCTTGCCGGACAAAATCTCTACTGGGAGGCGGCCCTGCGCATCAGCGATCCATCAGGCAATCCTGCAGACAGGGAATGGACCTTCGAAGACAATCTTGAACTTGCTGTGGGTTTTCATGCCCTTCCTTCTATATTCCAGGGGGTGGAAGTCCGGGGGGAATACTTTTACCAGGGCACGGGCAGCAGCCGGGAAAGAGGGTACGAGGTGCTGCCGATACTCGAGGGGACCCGCACAGTCATGGGAAGGCACTACCTCTTCGGCTATCTGGAAAAACGCTTTTTTGACTATAATCTTGTATCCTGCGGTACCCTGGTAAACGCAGTGGACCTTTCTGGAGCAGTTTTCTCCGAATACAGCCGGGAGATTACGGCAAACAGCAAATTCTCCCTGGGATCAGTCACCTATTACGGCAGCGGAGAGTTTCAAGGGATTATTGATCGCTCACTTCTCGGGACCGGAACAGGAACTGTCGACATGGCGGGGAACCGGATTTACGCAGACCTTCGCATCAGCTTCTGATACCTTGAAGGCCGCAAGTATCCCTGAATCACCTGCACGACATCATCCCATGGGATTCGGGTGTACCAATGTGTTCGCCCTGTTTCGACAATAGACACAGCTGGTATTTCGGTTTTACACTGTTCATGTGACCAATCATCTTTTCGATTTTATCAAACGACTGGTTGAGTATGAAATTGATTTTGTTATCTGCGGGGGGGTTGCCTGTGTACTTCAGGGCTGTGACCGTACTACCTTCGATATCGACATCAATGTCCCCCTAAAAGGGGAAAACATCCATCGTCTTGTGGAGCTTGCAAAAAACATCGATTTAAGACCAAGGAACCCGGAGCCTCTTGAAAACATACTCAAGGAAGAAAACCGCATCAGATGGCTGGAACAAAAAAACGCCCTGGTTTATACCTTGACGGATTCTACAGGACTGCTTCAGATTAATATCTTTTTACGGTATCCGATTCCCTGGCAAGAACTCAAATCCGGAGCTGATAGTTTTGAAATCGACGGTATCTATTTTTTTGTCTCCAGTAAACGAGACCTGATCTATGCAAAAGAGCAGGTATTTCCCTTACGGGAAAAAGACCGGCAGGATATTCAAAAACTGAGGGAATTACTGAACAATGAGGAATGAAGCTGTTCATCCCGATTTTGATGGGCATAATGAAATACGCCTGGAGAATTTATGCCCCAAGGAAAAGCTGCTCTACCTTTCACAACAGATAGAGTTACGTTTTTTCGCCCGCACAAAGGCAAAGCGCACTAAAAAGAAACCTAATCATTGACACACCCCGCCCGTCGGGGTATTTTGTGCCTATACACCTTGGGGTGCCGGAATTGGCCGGCTGAGAGGGGGACCCGTAAAGTCCCCGACCCACGAACCTGATCCGGATAATGCCGGCGTAGGAAAGCGTGAGGTTGATTCTTCCATCATCCAATCATACATACCTACCCACCCGGATCTCAAAACAACTGTTCGAAACCTGAGGACCCATGTTCTGTGCAGGTTTCGGGAAGGAGATCCTATGTACAACGTTCTCTCAATTGCAGGAAGCGACTGCTCGGGAGGCGCAGGCATCCAGGCCGACCTGAAGGCCTTTGCCGCCAACGGCGTCTACGGAATGACGGTCATAACCGCCGTCACCGCCCAGAATACCCGGGGAGTCACAGCCGTCCGGGTCCTTGACCCGGAAATTGTCAGCGCCCAGATCGAGGCGGTCTTCTCGGATATTCGGGTAGATGCGGTAAAAATCGGAATGCTTGCGGATGGGAAGATTATTTCCGCAGTCGCCGAAGCCCTGCGTCGATGGAACCCGCCTGTTCTGGTCCTTGACCCGGTAATGGTAGCAAAGTCGGGACACCGTCTGCTCGCGCCGGAGGCGGAAGAGAGCCTGATCAGTGAGCTGCTGCCCCTGGCGGACCTGCTTACCCCCAACATACCCGAGGCAGAGACCCTTTCGGGCCTGGAACTTCAAAGCGCGGACAGAGAGTCTCTGGAAAATGCCGGGCGACGAATACTCGAAACAGGAGCCAGGGCCGTCCTGATAAAAGGCGGCCATTCGGATGACCCGGAAAGCTCCGCGGACATTCTTGTGGACGCCGGAGGAAGCGGAGTCTACACCGCTCCCCGCCTGGAGGCCCGGCATACCCACGGCACCGGCTGTTCCCTCTCCAGCGCCCTGGCCGCCCTGCTTGCCAGAGGTTTTTCCCTTGACGAAGCAGTCAAATGGGCCAAGGCCTACATCTCAGAAGGGATTGCCCACGGTCTGCCCCTCGGAGGCGGATGCGGCCCGATCCACCATTTTTACAGTCTCTACGGCGGCAAGGAGCTTGCACAATGAAAACCGAAGCCCCCTATCGCTCCAACCAACCTACAGCATCCCCGATTTCCCTCTCATCCCTGCACCTGGGCATCCTCTGGTTCGGTGCCGCGGTTTCCCTGGCGGAGATTATTACCGGGACCCTGTTCGGCTCCATGAACACCGGGACTGCCGTCTTTGCAATACTTGCCGGGCACCTTATAGGGGCCATCGCCTTCTATACTGTCGGCTGGATATCCTGGAAGGAAGACAAGGACACCATAGCAATTGCAGACTCAAGCCTGGGAAATACAGGAGTACGGGTTTTCGCGCTGATCAACGCCCTTCAGCTTGTGGGGTGGACCGCAGTCATGATCCTGGCCGGAGCTGAAGGCCTGCAGGCTGCAGCAGCTTCGACGGGTCTGCGGATCAGTCTGCCCTGGGCTCGGCTGATTACCGGCCTGCTGCTCCTGGTATGGACAGCCGCGGGTTTCCGCGGCATGCGTAACCTGAACATCGCCGCCGTTGTACTCCTTTTAATCCTGTCGGTGTCATGGGCCCTAAGGCTGTTCATGCTTCCCGGAACTGCGGAACAGGAAACAAACGCAGCTCCCGCCTTTGGCGGTATGCTGGAATTAGCGGTCATAATGCCCCTGTCGTGGCTGCCTCTGGTGGGGGATTATACCCGGAATGCCAGGCATGGACGCAGGGGTGTAAGCGCAGCAGCCCTCGGATATTTTGTCGGAAGCTGCGCCATGTATCTGTTGGGACTGCTTTCAGTCAGGAAACTTCCCGAGGCCGGCCCTGTCTCCAGCATGCTTCTTGCAGGACTCGGCCCCGGGGCGGCCCTTGTTGTGCTGCTCTCCACTGTTACAACCGGTTTTCTGGATGTTCATTCCGCCGGAGTCTCCCTGCGTCTTGTATTTCCCCGTCTTGGACAGCGCAGGACACCCCTTTTAATGGGACTGCTTGGACTTGTCCTTGCCGTATCGGCCCCCGGCGGCTGGTACGAGCACTTTCTATACGCCCTTGGATCGGTCTTTGCGCCCTTTTTTGGGGTGATATTCTGCCGTCGATTTTTCTTCTCCACGTATCGGATATCGACGCGCGACATAGTCCTCGGTTTCATGGCATGGGCGGCAGGCCTTGCGGGGTACTACATACTGCTCCCCCTGGGATTTCCCCTGGGAGTCTCGGTTCCGGCCCTCATTGTTTCGATGATTTCTTATTACCTGCTGATGAAAGGAGCTATCCTGTGGACACAAAAGCATTAATTGACAGCCTCGATCTGATTCAGAATACCCATCCTCTGGTGCAGCATATTACGAATATGGTTACCGTAAATGACTGCGCCAATATAACCCTCGCCTTCGGCGGAGCCCCGGTTATGGCAGACTGGGGAGACGACGCCCTGGAGATGGTGGAACACGCCGGGTCCCTGGTCCTGAACATGGGGGTCCTGACTGCCGAGAGCATCGAGACCATGATAGCGGTGGGAAGAAAGGCGAAAACCCTGGGCGTTCCCGTGATTTTTGACCCTGTAGGGGCAGGAGCCACGGAATCCAGGCGCAGGGCTTCCCGCAGGATACTGTCGGAAATACGACCGGATATAGTAAAAGGCAATGCCGCGGAGGTCCTGTTTCTGGCGGGAGAAGATGTACTGCAGAAGGGAGTCGATTCGGATGTCAGCCGCGGAGCGGCTGACGCGGCCCGCCGACTGGCGGCGGAGAATGGCGCAGTCGTTGTTGCAACAGGAATCAGCGACCATGTTTCCGACGGAAAAAAGACCTTTCGCCTGGAAGGGGGATCTTCCATGATGGGACGCATAACCGGAACCGGCTGCATGAGCGCCTCGGTCCTCGGCTGTTTCGCCGCCGTACTCGACTCGATGCTGGATGCAGCGATACTGGGGACCCTGGCCATGAATATTGCAGGAGAACGGGCGGCGGAAAGCCTCTCTTCTGCTGAAGGCAGCGGAACCTTCCGTACCCGCCTGATCGATGCCGCAAGCCTTCTCTTGGCCCGTCCCCTGGAGACTGATCATGACAGGAGGATTTTCCATGAATAGCGGGGCCCTTGCTTTCTGCCTGGTTACCGATTCCGGCTTTCGTCCGGATAAGGAGTTTCTGCCCACCATAGAGGCTGCCCTGGAAGCTGGGGCAACGATGATCCAGTACCGGGAAAAAAGCGGCCGCTTCAGCGACAGACAAATCTATCAGCAGGCCCTGGAGGTGGCGGCTTTATGCCGCCGCTTCTCCGTTCCCCTGATCATCGACGACCGCCTTGACCTTGCCCTGGCCGTTGATGCCGACGGGCTGCATATCGGCCAGAAGGACCTGCCCCTGGATGTGGTAAAACGACTCTGGCCCGGGGGGCGCATCTTCGGGGTCTCCGTGGCAACTCCGCAGGAGATAAGCCGGGCCGAAGCAGAGGGTGCGGATTACCTGGGTATCGGGGCATTTCCCACGGAAACAAAACCGGACTATTCCAGCGTCGGCAGGGATGGTGTATCCTTGCTGCTGAAGGAGAGCAGTCTGCCGGTCATAGCCATCGGCGGTATCAAGACCTCCAACGCTGCCGGTCTTATCCTGGCCGGCTGTGCAGGGGTAGCGGTAGTCTCCGCGGTCTGGAATGCCCCGGACCCCGCTCTGGCTGCTCAGGAAATCCTGGATGCTGTTCGAAGGGCAGGAATGATACGACATGAAAATACAAGCGGAAACGATTAAAGCAGTATTGTGGGACAAGGACGGGACTCTTCTGGATAACTTCAGCGTCTGGATACGCCGGGAACGATCTCTGCTTGAGACCCTGTGTACAGATCTCGAGATTACCGAAAACCTTCGTTCCGATGCGGTGGAAAGCGGACTTGTCGCCATCGGTATTCACGGCGGCCGGGTCGATCCCCACGGAGAACTCGCCGGAGGAACCGAGGCCTCCATCTGCGACGCCATGGCGGAAGCCCTGTCCGGCTTTGCCAGGGTGCCGGAACCTGAAGATTTCCGCAGGCTTGTAAACGGACACCTCCACGAAATACTGGCCTGTGACACCGATCCGCCTCCCTTGCGGATCGGCGTCACCGACGCCCTCACAGCCGCCCGCAACCGGGGTCTCCCCCAGGGGCTCGCGACATCGGACAGCAGAAAATCCGCCGTCGCTGAGATTGCACCCTACGGACTCGCGGAGTTCTTCAGCTATTTTTCCTTTGGCGATGAAGCCTTGCGACCGAAACCCGACCCCTGGTGCATCCTTGAATTCTCCAGGATCACGGGCATTCCCGCAGGTTCCATTATTTTTGTTGGCGACTCCCCCGTGGACGAGGCCACAGCCAAAGCGGCGGGGGCCGGGTTCTGTGCAGTCCTCGGGGGAGCCGGAGGCCGGGGAGATTTTTCCCCGGAGACGCTGATTGCAGCAGAGCCGGAAGAGCTTGTATCCCTGCTTGCCGGAAAGATATAGTTCCAGGCATGATACGAAAAATACGAAAGAAAGAACTCCCCCAGGCAATCCAGCTTTTTCGGGAAGTTGTCGCGGACATGCAAAACAGAGGGATCGATCAGTGGGACGAGGTCTACCCCGGCCTCGCCGATATTAACGATGATCTTAAAAAAGACTGCGGTTTCGGATACTTTGAAGGGAATAAGCTTGTCGGCTATGTTGCCCTGAACGACGAATATGATCCCGAGTATGAAACCGGAAACTGGCAGTACACCGAGGGGCGCCCTCTCTATTTTCATCGGCTGGCCGTCCGACCGGCATTCCAGGGGCAGGGAGTAGCAGGAAGCCTGATACGCTTTGCGGAAAACCATGCCCTGGAAGCAGGTTACGCAGCCATCCGCCTGGACGCCTTTCCGCCCAATACAGCCGCTGTAGCCATGTACGAAAAACGGGGCTACTCCCGGGCGGGGTACGTTACCTTCAGGAAAGGCCGCTTTGTGCTGCTGGAGAAAAAGGTTCATGAAAATATTGCAGAATATGGAAAACAGTCGTAGACTGAATTGTCAGGCCCTGTAAGCGTATACCCCTGCAAAGGATTACATGATCAATCCATAGATTTACACGTATTGAGGATTGCTTTTCGATATTTTATTTTTATTAAATGTCCAGATCAGAAAGGTTTATACAGATTGAGCAGCTCCTCCTTGACCATCCTGAAGGTCTGTATCAGATAGAACTGGCCCGGCGCCTGGGGGTCCATAAATCTACCATTTGCAGGGATGTGGCAATATTATCCACAATGCTGCCCCTGTTCGATGAAGCCGACGGCCGCATTCGCCTGAATAAGAGCGGATATCTGCACACCCTGCGGCTTTCAATGCATGAACTTGAGGCATTGCATCTTTCGGCACGACTTTATTGCAAGGTCATGAAATTCTCCTTTCCCTATGCATCGGCGGCACTTCGCAAATTAGCGGAAGCCCAGGGAAGGGTCAGTCCCGCCCTGGCAGACAGGATTCGGGACACAGCAGAGGAACTCGATTATTTCATATCCAGCAACTCTACAGAATATTCTGCTTATCGGAAAATCATCGAAGACCTCGGAATCGCAATATCGGAAAAGCGTCCGGTTGTAACCAGCCATTTTTCCCGGGGAAAACAGACAACCCAGCAATTCCGACTCCTTCCGGTCACTCTGGAGCCACATCCGGAGGGGAAGGCGGTCCACCTGATCGGCTGGGATATTGATACGGAACCGCCTTTTTTCAGAACTATTAAAAGTGAGAGAATCGAATCAATTATACTTGAGTCCCCCGCCCCGGAGCTTTTTGCCACCATACCCATGGACCTTTTACGCGAACGCCTGCGGGATGCCTGGAATATCTGGACTTCCGATGATGAACCTGTGACGGTCAGGCTCCGCTTTTCCGCAGATGTAGCCTACCGGGTGGCCGAAACCCAGTGGCACGCCAGTCAGAGTCTTGAAAACCTGCCCGACGGCCGCCTGATATGGACCGGCCGGATAGCCGAACCAAAAGAGATGTACCCCTGGATCCGCGGCTGGGGCCCGGATGTGGAGGTGCTGGAGCCGGAATGGCTGAGGGAGCAGCACAGGGGAGATTTTTTGCGGGGGGTGAGTTTGTATGAGAGATAGGATGAGTAGGTATTCTTTCTTTGTATTTGGGAAAAATGCAGGGAAAATGTTTGGCGTTGCGAAAGATGCAACGGGAAGGGGGGAGAATAGGAGATATGAAATATATTGCTCATACGGAAAATGAGAGTGGAGAATATCATCGCCTAAAAGACCATCTCTTAAAGACAGCAGAAGTCGCGGAAAGTTTTGCAAATATTCAATACTTGAAAAATCTATGCAAAATTGAAGGAAAAACCCATGATCTTGGGAAATATCTTGATGCTTTTCAATATTACTTAATTAACGGCGGTCAAAGGGGAAGTGTCCCACATGCGAAATATGGAGCTATTTTATATCGACTTCTTCATGATCAAATGCAGATGTCATGGGCTAAAGAAATTTCTTTCTGTATCGCCGGGCATCACGCTGGTTTGCCGGATTATTCAGATTGGAAACAGAATATTACAGATTATAATGATTACAAGGTCCAAAAGGATTATAAAACAGTTCTTCCTCTTTTGTTGGATGATCTCAATGCAGACCAGAAAGATTTATTCATAACTGAAACCGAAAAAAACATGGAGGTTTTAGATAAAGAATTGATCACACGGTTTCTTTTCAGCTGTTTGACTGATGCCGACTGGCTGGATACTGAAAGGCATTTTGAATCTTTCAAATACGAAACAAGAAAAGCAAAGAGATTAAATCCAGAAAGACTCATACAAATTTTGGATAAGTTTTTTAATCAACTATCTAAGGATGGAAAAATTAACAAGCTGAGAAATCAAGTTCGCGATTTCGCTGTATCAAAAGCAGATAAGGCGACTGGTTTTTTCTCATTAAATCTACCTACCGGAATGGGCAAGACCTTTACTTCTGTTTATTGGGCGTTGAAGCATGCCCAGTCAAATCAATTACAAAGGATTATCATAGTACTGCCTTTTGTTAATATCATTGACCAGACCGCGCAGATATTTAAAGAAAGGTTTGGTGAAGAATATGTTCTTGAGCATCATTCTGGCATATCGGAAAATGACGATAACGATACAAAATATGATGTAAGAAAACTTGCTTGTGAGAATTGGGATTATCCGATTGTCATTACAACGACAGTACAGTTTTTTGAGTCATTGTTCGGAAACAAACCATCAAAATGTAGAAAAATACACAATATCGCTGATTCAGTTGTTATCTTCGACGAAGTCCAGTCCCTGCCAAAAGAACTCATCGTGCCGACTCTTACAATGCTGAAGAATATTAACAAAAACTTACATTCAAGTTTTTTATTCTGTACAGCAACATTACCTGCTTTTCAGAAAAGGCGGGATTTTGAAGGATTAGAGACTATTGACCCCTTGGTAAAAAATCCAGGGCACATCTATAGAGAAACAAAACGGGTTGAATATGAATTAATCAATGATTTAGAATCGATTACCCATGATGCGCTTTTTAATCAGATAAAAGAAAAAGATTTCTCTGCACTTGTTGTGTTTAACACAAAAGTGGATGCGTATGAATTCTACCATAGATTAACAAAGGATAAGGATAGCTGGTATAAGTTATTTCATCTATCGACGGCTATGTGCCCGATGCATAGAAAATCCGTAATTTCTGAAATACGGAGTGCCTTGCAGGAAAGAAAAAAAATAATCGTCACATCCACACAGTTGATCGAAGCCGGTGTGGATTTTGATTTTCCGTCAGTGTATCGTGCCATGGCACCGTTGGATTCGATTATCCAGACGGCAGGCCGGTGTAACCGGGAAGGAAAGATGCCCGGATACGGAAAGGCATATATTTTCAAGCCTGATGAAAACAGAATGCCGGATAAGACCTATAATGCCATATCGGTGCACGCAAGCAATATGATTAAAAACAATCTTAATCGGTTGGATGAGTATGATTTCTATGGCGAGTATTATGAACAGATCATCAGTTTATATATTGATCCAGACAGCAGGAAAATCAATGAAGAAAGAAGAAGATATAATTTCAGTTCCATTGCTAAGCAATATCGAATTATCGACAGTTTGACTTATTCCCTGTTGATTCATCAGTTTGATACATCCAGTGAAATGTTTTTTGAACGGATAAAATATAAGGAAAAATTATCAAAGAATGATTTCCGAAAAATGCAATTGTATTCAGTTCAGGTTTATGAAATTTTTATTCATAAATTTAAAAACTGGATTGTTGATATGCCTCAAGGCTTTAAAGTTTGGTATGGAGATTATGATGATGAAACAGGTATTTCGCTAAATGAAAATAAAAATAGAATTTTTATTGTATAGGAGGGAAAATGCTCGATAATGAAGTTGTCAGTATTAAGGTAGAAGGGGAATTCGCCTGTTT
>Ga0334898_1001142_pt1 | contig 32602 bp, 16 predicted proteins | sample GraSluR3_MG_10_FD_207228 | JGI IMG/M metagenome (GOLD analysis project Ga0334898, IMG submission 207228) | Sludge microbial communities from methane-producing bioreactor in Wageningen University, Netherlands - Granular Sludge_3_08-R3 | ecosystem: Engineered > Bioreactor > Anaerobic >... | reverse complement strand
TCCAAATATATGAAGTTATGCGGATAAATATCTTTAATCAAGTTCAGCTCAGCTTCCGCAGCCGGGCAGCTTGGGCAAGTCCGGAAGGTAAAGTATTCCACGATGACGAGTTGTTTATCAAGAGGCTGAACGCAGGTCTGATTTCCCCAAATCAGCCATTTATTCTCCCGCTTGACCAGTCTTTCGCCCACAAAGAGGCTATCTGCCAGCACATTGTCCAAGGAGTCCTCGATGGTCAATCGCCAGTTCAAAAGAGCATTATCAGCATCAATCTGCTGGATGGTGGTATTGGTAATATAGGAAGTGGCGTCGTTGTCTTGGACCCAAAAGGATCTCATCCACTCAATGCGCTCGCTTCGGTTGACCCCATTGTGGATATAGTCGCTTGCATACATGGCCTCCATAGCGCTCATATCAGAGGCGGAAGCGGCTTCCAATGCCAGCACGAGGGGCTGCAGAAAATCCTGCACAAAGTCCACTTCTTCCACTGCCGTAAAATCGTGGTCAAAACGGTCGCAAGAAAAGAGCATAAGCGCCAAAACTGCGACGATGATACTCAAATATCTCATTGTCAATCTCCAGATCATTCGATCTCTGTCAGAGCATCTCTGATCATGTTTTTGCTAAGCAATTCCGGAAAGATTCTTGGCTCCTGCCCGGGCACATACAGCGCGTTGAAGGGCACTCCCAAGCGCTCATGGTCTGTGATCCACTTCAGGATCACGGGGTCGTTGCGTGTGAAATCTCCCTTGAGCAGCACCACACCTTTGTCATCAAAAGCTTGCTTGATATCATCGGTGAAGAGCACTGTCCTTTCATTAGTCTTGCAATTTTTACACCATTCAGCACCCATATCTACAAAGACGGGCTTGCCTTCCGCCAGAAGCCTCTGAACCAGCTTGGGGCTGAAGACATACCAGCCTTCCGGGGCATGGGGGGATTGCAGCATCTCATCTCCCACCGGAGCTACCTGCAGAACAGGCTCATGAGCCTCTGTGATGGGAAGATATGCCCACGCCGCAAATACTATCAGGATGATCGGCAGGATCGTGAAGATCCATTGCGTAAGTCTGGAGTACTCAAAGCGCACAAAGCGGCCATATAGCCAGACGGCAAAGCCGAGCAGCAAAAGAAACCACAGGACATTGAGCAGATAGAGTCCACTTGTCAGAGCCAGGGTGGTCTTCAGCATTGTGTAGACAAGATACAAGAGCACAAAGCCCATGACTTGCTTGAAGATGACCATCCAGTCACCGGGCTTGGGGATGATCTTAAGAGCTTTGGGGAAGAAACCTATCAGGATGAAGGGGAACGCAAAGCCCAAGCCTATCATCAGGAAAAAGACCATGATCAAAAAAGGCGGCATGCGCATTGCAAAAGGCAAAGCTGCTCCCAAAAAGGGTCCCGTGCAGGAAATGGCCATCAGAAAAGCAAAGATCCCGCCAAAGAAACTGCCGGCATATCCACCCTTGCCGGTGGCTTTGTTCGCGGCATTCATGCCCGGTGCGGTGATCTCAAAGACACCCAATAATGATAAAGCAAAGACAAAGACGATCGCCAATAGTCCTACCCCAAAATAGGGATTCTGATTTTGAGTGCCCCATCCGGCAGATTGTCCGGCAGCCTGGATCCCGATGAAGATCGCTGCCAAAATCGCAAAGGAGATCAAAACTCCGATGGTATAGAGCATCACATGTTTGAATACCTTGGATCTATCCTTTTGGGCTTGATTGATGATTGCCATGATCCTAATCGGCAGGATAGGCAGGACGCAAGGCGTGATATTGAGGATCAAGCCTCCTAAAAAGGCAAACAAGAGATATTTGATGATTTCCTGCCAAGCAGCTCCTGCCTGAGCAGAGTCTTCCGCCGGCAACTGATCAACTATGTCACTCTCGCCTTGCTCAAGGTGCTGCTCAAAAGATTCAATTGGCTTTGTCTCATCAGCTAGCATCGTCTCCGAGATCGGGCCTTCGATTTCCTGCTCTATGGCAGCTGCAGGCGCAAAGATCTCGAAGGTCAATTGCGCTTCCTGATCCTCAGGCGGATCACACATACCGCTCTCATAGCAGAGATTGTAGCTCATATAGACGCTGATCGTTTTCTTGCCGGGACGAGCCTGGGGCTTGATGGTGAAAGGCAAGCTCAGAGTCACTTCGGGATAGTACATCCACTCCGTTTCCGAGACCACTTCCGTGGGAGTGGGCAGCGAAAATTCTCCTATGATCAGATCAGGATGCTCTGCTTCAATGTAAAAATACACCGGATCAGCCGGATCCACACTCTGTTTGCGGTCTGAAGGTATCTTCAGCGTGCCAAAGATCTCCCCGCTTTCTGAAGGCAAAAATGCCTGCTTGCTTAGTCCAAAATCTACCGTCTGAGCGGCTACGCTTAACGCACTCAGCAGCAATATCATCATTAGCGCATAGCTCTTTTTGCGCATAAAACCTCCATCGGAATCATTGATTGCCGTAGATATGATAATGGAGATGAAGCTTTACAGCAAAGATATTTGTCAAGAACCAATATTTACCTTCCCATCAAAGCTGATGAAGATGACTATCTCTGGCGCTATCAGCTATGCAAATAAAGGCAGGAATCTCTTCCTGCCTTCATAGCGTTTATCTGAGATTATTCCACTATTATGATGCTGTCCTCAGTGTAGACTTCCTCCGGCGCTTGTTCAGACTCTTGGCTCTCAGCCTCAATGACGGTCGGGATCTTGGGCGAATAGAGCGCTTCGATCTTGGGCGAGTATGCCACGATAAATCCGCCAAAGACAATGGAGACCATGCTCATCAGCTTGATCAAGATATTGATGCATGGCCCGGCTGTATCTTTGAAAGGATCGCCGACGGTATCTCCCACGATCGTTGCTTTGTGAATCGCCGAGCCACTGCCTCCGGCTTCTCCTGTCTCCACATATTTCTTGGCGTTATCCCAAGCACCACCTGCATTGTTCATCATGACGGCTGTCACAAATCCCGTGGTGAGTCCGCCAATGAGCAGCCCTAATACACCTGCCACACCGAAGATCAAACCCACGATGATCGGGGTCAAGATTCCGATGATGGCCGGCATAATCATCTGCTGCTGTGCTCCGATGGTAGAGATCTTTACACAGCGCGCATAATCCGGTTTGGTCTTGCCCTGCAATATGCCCGGCATGCTGGTAAATTGACGACGCACTTCCTTGACCATCAGGCCGGCTGCCTTGCCTACCGCTTTGATCGTGAGAGCGGAAAAGACATAGACCACCATCGCTCCGATGAAGATTCCAAGAAGAAACTTGGGATTGAGCGGATTAACCTGATAATAGGCGATAAATTGGCTCAAACTGGCGGTCGACGCCTCTACTTGTTCTCCGATGCTGCCATATGAGATGTCCAAGAACTGCGCTTCGCCGAGCTTGTTGCCCATCATCACAAATCCATCGCGCACTTTCTCCAGATAAGCCGCTAAAAGCGCCATAGCCGTCAAAGCCGCGCTCCCTATGGCAAATCCCTTGCCGATGGCAGCGGTGGTGTTTCCCACGGCGTCTAGATTGTCTGTGCGTTCGCGAACTTCTTTGGGAAGATACGCCATCTGCGCGTTGCCGCCGGCATTGTCAGCGATCGGGCCAAAGGCATCCATTGCCAGAGTCACGCCCAAGGTCGCCAGCATTCCCACTGCACCAAAACCAATGCCATAAAGCCCCAGCTCCACATGGCTAAACCCTCCGGAAACCGCGAAAGCGATCATAATCCCGGCAGAGATGATGATCACCGGCATGGCGGTGGAGAGCATGCCCACGCTGATCCCTTCCAGAATCACCGTGGCAGAGCCATATTCGCCTTGTTTGACGATGTTGCGCGTCGCTTTATATGAGTGCGATGTCCACATCTCGGTCGTATGACCGATCAAGACGCCTGCCATGAGCCCCACCACAGAGGACATGAAAATGCCCAGATAATATTCACCGGGTAAGAGCGCGCGGCATACAAAGAAAGAAGCAACAGCGATCAAGACAGAGCTGATATAGACGCTCTTGTTCAGCGCTCCCATCAGTTCCTTCATCCCCGCATTTTCTTTGGTGGATACGATAAAGATTCCGATGATCGAGAGCAGTGCGCCGATCCCAGCTAAAACTAATGGAGCGGCAATGAAATTGAACATAAAATCCTTCATAAGTGGGTTTGCCGCCGAAAGCTGTAAGACCGCACTCATGCCCAAAGCAGCTGTCGCCAGCACACTTCCAGCATAGGATTCATAAAGATCCGCTCCCATTCCTGCTACGTCTCCGACATTGTCTCCGACATTGTCCGCGATGGTGGCGGGGTTACGGGGATCATCCTCGGGAATGTCTGCTTCGACCTTACCCACCAGATCAGCTCCCACATCCGCTGCCTTGGTATAGATCCCTCCACCCAGACGAGCAAAGAGAGCTTGAGTGCTGGCTCCCATGCCAAAGGAGAGCATCACCACCGCGATTTTCTCCAAGCTATAGCCCATCGTATTCAGGATAAAAAACCATGCCGACATATCTATGAGAGCCAAGCCCACCACTGTGAGCCCCATCACGCCTCCGGCACGAAATGCCACCTTCAAGCCCTTGTTGAGGCTCTCAGAACAAGCCTGAGCCGTGCGGCTGGATGCCATCGTGGCGGTATTCATGCCTATGAAACCTGCCAAACCACTCATGATGCCGCCGCTGAGAAAACCCCAAGGAATCATGGGATCCAAGACCTGCAGATAGTATGCCAAAAACAAAAAGATAGCAAGCGCAACCGCAAAGAATATGCCCACTCCTTTGTATTGCTGAACCAGATACGCATAGGCTCCTTCTCTGACATAGCCCGCGATTTCCTGCATACGCTTGTTTCCGGGATCACTGGCTTTTACGTTGCGGTAAAAGAAAAAGGCAAAACCAAGCGCAGAAATAGCACCAAACGGCGCCAAATACCATATTGGCGGCAATTGTGGCATATATACCTCCATAAATTTTCAGGGATTAGCTTTTGATATACACGTGTCCTTATGTGTATGCCAATACTTTGGAAGCAACTCTATTCTGTCAATGCTTTTTTGTAACAGAGACGCCGATTTCTCGCTCTAAAGCTGGCTAAACACTTTTTTATTGACCTAGATTGCCCCTCTTGCAAGCTTGAGAAAAATAGTGGAGAACGTTATGCACAAATACTACATCGCCGCCGTCGAGTGGCCGATTATCGCTTTAGCATTACTACTCATTTGGAAAGGCTTTGGCCTCCAAGGATGGATCGGTTTCCAAGCATTACTCGGGCTTTTTCTAGCTTTTGTGGGCTTCGAGTTGCACCTCATCTATCATCGTAAAGAACGCGAAGAAAACATGAGAAAGAAAGAGGACAAAGCTAAGAGCTGAGTCGACACATTTCCACAGTGTAGCCAAAGAAAGATAGGAAATCCCTCTGCCCGGATCTCTTGACCCGGTCTTTTATCTTGACAAATAATGGCAGACATTGATTATGTGGATATATCTATAATAAGGAGATCCAAAATGAAGAAAGCACTTATTCTCTTCGTTGTTCTACTCGTCGCCACCTCTGCCTTTGCCTTTGAAAAGGGCACCATGAACCTCGGCGGAACTGCTTCCTTGAGCATGTCTAAGGCCGATTCAGATGACGAAACCACCACCGCCATATCCCTACGTCCGCAATTTGGCTATTTCGTAGCAGACAATGTCTGCATCGATGGCATTTTAATCTTCGAATCCGAGAGCTATGATGACGATTCCATTAGCGCATTTGGCATCGGCGTCGGTGGACGCTATTTCCTCAATAGGATCTATGGCGGCTTGGATTTTCAGTATCAAAGCATAACCATGGATATTTCCCCTATAGACATGAATGTCACAGCCATGTATATTCAACCCAAGCTTGGCGTACTGCTTCCTCTTAGCAGCAGCGTCTTCGCTGATCTGGGCATGAGATACCAGATGGGTCTTGGAGATTACGGTGGTGACGGCAGCGGAGCCAATGAGTCAAGCACGATGGCATTTTCCGTTGGTCTTCAGTATTTCTTTAGACGCTAATTCTTTTAAACAAGAAAGACCTGCCTTCCCTCAAGAAAGCAGGTCTTTTTTTTGTGTCTTTGATTATTTTAGCATGGTCATTTTGCGGGTTTGATTTGTCTGTCCGGCTCTGAGGCGTAGGTAATAGATCCCGCTTGCCACTTCTCTTCCGGATGCATCTTTGCCATCCCAGTTTACGCTATGATTTCCGGCAGCTTTACTTTCGTTGACCAGATCCAAGACCTTCTGTCCTTTGAGATTATAGACGCTCAAGCTCACTTCCTCAGGCTGTGCCAGATAGTAGCTTATGCTGGTCTTTGGATTGAAGGGATTGGGGTAGATACTCTCAAGCCCGCTGTTTAGAGCAGGCGCAGTGGGATCATCTGTGCTTACTGTACCGATCTGCCACCACGAGGTGAGATCATTCATCCATTCCAGACGATCTTCAGCTTCCGTGAGTTGAGAGAAATCAAAGCTGAAGTACATGGTGCGAAAGGATGGCGTCTCGACCGTTGTAGCATTAACTCCATCGTGAAGATATGCTTGCCCATTGATTGGTCCACCTTCAAATGAATACACGTAGATTGCGCCGATCTCAGGATACGGCACTTCATCCACATAGGGATCTCCAGCGGCGTTGTTTGGGAAGATGCAATCCGGACTGTTTGCATAAACGGGATACTCGCGATTCACCGTTCCCACCGGAGTGCCGGGGAGAGCGCGAATGGTGCCGTGTTCATAATTGATATTGTTTGGTCCGCCCAGTCCGTTTGTTCCCCCGCCAAAACCGGTGGGCACATAGGATGTGCGGAAATATCCCGACATCATTTTGCGGATAACGCTGGAGTTTGGATGCGCATGCTGGCTGCTGGCGAGGTTATCGGATGAGAACCATAGATTCTTGGGTTCTTCATCAGTCCCCAGATCCAGATAGTTGATCAGCTCCTGCGCAAAGTTATACATCTTATCCGAGGCTGTGCCTGTGTTGGCATAAGCAATGATGCCTTTATACTGTGCCGGGAAGGAGTAGTTGGGATATTCTTCCCAATCGTAGATGTCATAGTCCATTCCCAGCTCGTCCAAAGCTGCTTGGTAGACCGGGAGCTCTATTCTCTGATAGTCCTGATTGCCACTATAAGCGATGAGCAGCTCAGTATCCGCCGTCGGCAAGATCCGAAAGCTATAGTATTCCGCCGGCGCGGCATCCGGGAGATTGCCAAGATTTCCTTCACTGTCTTCAGCAGTAAAGTAGTATCTCACTTGGGAGCCTTGAGGCAGAGATGGCACGAAGAAATAGTAGTCGCTGCCATCGATCGTCGTCGCGCTCAGCTCTTGCCACCCACTTCCGATGTCATAGACCAGTCTGGCATCCAGCGGCAGAGACATATCCGTCATGTTGGCGACAAACTCCATGCTCTCGGCAAAGGTATTGCCCACGGGTTTATGAGTCATGATCGGAGCTTGCTCGTCCAAACCCGGATAAAAGAGGATCGCCAGCTCATCGTGCAAGATGTTCCCGGCGGGCTCGATGCCGATGTAGCTACTGCCCTGAACTATCTCACGCAGATATGTAAGCCCGGCATTTGCAGCTTCGTTTTGGATCGCGATGGTAGCGCTGAGACCATTGTCGTGAGGGATGCTCGCTCCAGTCTGACCTGTCGCTACGGTGTGATATTGCATCTTGATCTCGCCTGTTTCATGAAGGATTACTTGGAATTTGAGCAAACTGTCCCCTCCGCTGCCGGCGCGGAATCTGAGATCGTCCCATTGAATGATCGCATAACGCTCGGGCGCTGTGCCAAAGCTCTCAAAATAGACATTTCCGATGCCTTCATCAGCTTCCAGATCATCCCAATAGACCGCGATGAGAGCCGGCATCTGGGCGTAGCCCGGGATGGGATACATATAGTTAAACATGTTGCCGTCATTGTCCCAACCTATATCAGGATAGGGACGATACCAATTGTTCTCCGCAAGGAGAATCTCACCATTAATATCCACATGCGCTGTGCTGTAAATCTCACCATAGAAAGGAAACTCAAAGCCCAAGGGGATTGGCTCGCTAAAATTGTCGTCGCCAGACCAAGACGAGACGCCATACATGATGGTGGAAATCCCCGTCTCGGAAATGTCGATCCAATCATACTCCGGCCCGCCCGGGAGATTGCTGTCCACAAAGAAGTAGCCAAAGTCATCCGGTCCGCCTTCCATGATACGATGCAGCACATTGATGGTGATCTCATAGATATTGTTTGCCGGATTGTCGTCTTCAGTGAGGATCTCAAAGACAAACCTTTGTTCGCCTTCTTCGGTGGGGGTATAGGCTTGGAAAAATTCCAGATGCACAGTTTCCCCCGCAGGCAGATCAAGCAGAGAAACATGCAAGTGACTATATAGCAGATCATCTTGTGCATTGTATACCCGCAGCTCAAGCTCCAGATTATCTTCAAAATCCAGCGTACCGGAATTTCCAAGCGTCAGGGCAGGGAATATCTCAATGTTCATAAACTCCATATCAGAAGGTGAGATGACCTCCATGATATACAGATCCGCCATGGGATCTTCCATCACGGTCACCGTCACGCTTGCATCCACGCTTTGCATAGACATCTCATCAAGAAGAGTGAAAGTAATCTCTTGGCTGCCGATGTAGTCGATGGCGCTAAAGCTGACTTCGAAACCATCTATATCGATCTGGATAAAGTCGTTTTCTTCCGCGCTCAAGATAGCAGATTCTGGGTCTGTGACTACTATGTATTCAGCAAAATCCACAGTGTGAGTCTCGCTTGCAAAGAAAGCTATCTCATCCGGGAGATTCAGCTCGGGATCGACGCTCGCTTCTTGCCCGATGCGCACATCATCGATGATAACTCCATAAGTCTCGCATTCCCAGAGGAATCCCACATATATATCCATCCCCGCATAGGAATCCAAGGAGACGCTTACATGCTGATAAGTTGTGCCAAAATCCATCTCGTGATGCAGTAAGGTGTTAAAATCCCCGATCTGATTTCCGGTGGTGGAGACATAGACCTTGATGCTTTCTGTGCCAAACCACGCTCGTGTATAAAACTCTAGGATGTCGGAGGAGTTAATCGAGATCTGCGGCGTGATCAGCCAATCTGCGTTCTGGTTTGGCAGATAGTTATCCACGAACGCCATACGCTCGCCACTGTGGGCAAAGCTGGGGTTCTCGTGAATCCGCCATGTCATTCCGTCGCCATCGTCATAATAAATCCAGCCATCCGGAAGAGTGCTGGAACCTTCGAATCCCTCATCGATGTGCCACTGCCCAAATAGTAGGGCAGCGCACATCAGAAGGAGGACTGTGCTTAGTGTCGTTTTCATCTTATACCTCATGGTTTGCTTATTATCTGTGGATTCTCAATTTGTAAAAACCACTCAAATGTGCCTGCAACGTTGCCGCCTAAGGAGCGGTTTTCGCCCCAATACAACGAGAGCAGGCCACGTGACTTTTGCTTAAATGATATATCGATGTTTGCCAGGGAAACATTGGGATTGGTCCCCAAGGTCACCAAAGCTACTTTACGGCCATCTATTCCGCCTTGCAGGAGCGCTTTTGCCAGAAGCGACTCATTGGTCTCGGCGGTAAAACTCTTTACTTCGTTGTTCTGAATCACCAGCCTCGGTTTCTTGATCAATTGACCATACGCGTATGCCACATCTCCGTGAATCTCGCCATTCATAGTGCCTTCTGCCGGCACCATCAAGACTTCTCCGCCGGGATAATTGATCGCAAAGCTCTGGCAGGGACTATCAGTAAAGGAGCCGGTGTCCGCCATGATCCCTTTGATCATAAACTTCAGCCTCGAGTCATTTCCACTGATCTCAATCAGCTCTTTGTCTTTGTATTGATCGCAAATAGCCAAAGTCTCGCGTGCCAGATATTCATAATCCACATCCAGAGCCTTCCAGAACTGCAGCTCACTCTCGATGGCTTTGTCCGACAAGGTGTCATTCATCAGTCCCGGCATCATCCCCACTCGGATCTTCTTGGCTCGGATGATCTCTCCACTGCGGGCAAAATGACCCAATCTCAGCTTTAGCTTGTCCGGGTCTTTAAGCAAGATGTTGCGAGCTTCGCCATTGAGATTCAGATAGGCGTCATGACTCTTTAAAAGCCGATTAAAATAGTCGTAATCCGCATTGAATGCCGCCAAAGAATATTCCTCATATTTGGCACGCAAGATCTCGGCATCCTGATAAATCAAGGTAGTGCGAATATTGTGCCTGCCGGCTTCCAAAAGGATCTTCTCCACCAAAGGAAGATTGTATTTGCCGGTCACGATCAAAAGCTTCTGCCGCGCGCGCAATCGCAAGGATTGCTTGAGAATCTTCGCGGCTATCGAGGAAAGCGATAGATTGTATTCACTCTGCAAAATGCTCTGAATTACTCCCCGACCATTGATGGTATCCTCACCTATGTGCTCTCCCAAGACAAAATCCAGGATGTAGTTCTTGGCTGTCGCACGATAGTATACTTCCTTGCCATTGTTTGGAAGATCCTCCACGATCTCGATGAGCTCTTCTTCCATAAGCTTATTGAGATTGTAGTGGATCTTTTGCTTGCTCACTCCCAAGGCGGTCGCAAGCTGCTGACAAGTCGCCGCGGAACTAATGAGCTCGCGCAAGATGTCAAACTTAAGCTGATTCGCCAGCTCCATCACCTGTGAATGTCGGTTCACTACTTTAATGTTTTTTATCATATCTCACCCCTTTGGGATTTTTTGGATAAGCCAAGCCGAAAGCTAAGGCGCTTTAATGTCACTTCTATATCTCTTAATATTAGCTTCTTAAGCCATATGTGCTGACCATAAAAGATCAGTGTTTTGTGTCAAGAACTTTTTTACCATAATGCCGTATGCGGCCATCCTGGGCATGGGTATCCGGATTCTATAGAAACTACCTAGCACCCCTACATTAGTCATTCCGGAACGCGAAGCGAAGCGATTCGGGGTCCCCGCAAAATTGCGCAGCAGTTTTGTGGGGCAAAGAAGTGTATCCGGAATCTATAGAACGAACAGCATTGGGCGGCTAGAAGCCGTCCCTACACTAGTCATTCCGTATCTTAGCACCGCCCCTACGCTAGTCATTCCGGAAAGTCGAACGGAGTGAGGCTTATCCGGAATCTATAATCTGTCCACGAATTTACACTAATTAACACGATTTGGTTTAGAGGGTCTAGAAGCAATTCCCGGCTCTCTGCCCGGATGGACGGGAAAAGCCACTCCGACTACCAAATTTGGGCGCGTAAGTGCTTGCAAAATAGGGCGCGCTCACCCCTTGCTCACCGGTCGCTCACCGGTCGAGCGTGCAAGCGGTGAGAAAATAAGGACTTACGCGATTTGCCTCTGCGCCGAAAATCGGATTTGCTATGACTGGTTTTGGGAAACCTGAGCGAGTCGAGGAGGGCTAAAGAAAATGCCCCGAGCCGGCGCCCGGGGCTATACAGTGTCGCTTTATACAAAGCTTTGATTGATCAGGATCTACGCATCCATTTCTTCTAGGGGAATATTGAGCTCTTCCGTGCCCGGCACCACAAAACGTCCATCGCGTATGATGTCTGTGGACTTGCCGTCTTTATCCACTGCCGCGATGGATTCAAGCATCTCATATGGCAGGGTGATGTCCATGTGTTTCATCAGATATGCATTCACGGGATCTTCTTTGCGGGTGGCAGACTGTTCATTTTCGACAGCTATCATCTCTTTGCCATTTACGAAGCTGGGGTGTGGTGAATCTTCTTCATGGCTAAAGCAGGTATCTCCGATGGCGAAGTGAGGGCCCATCTTTTCGATGATGAGGATCGGAAGCAGCGCCATGATATCATGCTTTTTGGCGATCTGATAGGCAGTGGTATTTGTGCCGATGGCAAATTCGCCGATGGGAAGGGTCTTGTGTGGCAATAGTAGATTTTCGTGGATATACTTTTTGCCTTCTTCGGGGTCATCGAAGTTTGTGCAGGAATAGTCTTTGACCCAGCCATCTTCAAAATTGATCTTGAGATTGAAGTAGCGCAGGCTTCCCAGATAGATATCTTCCACATGCAATGTCCCGGTGCTGCCTTTGAGGACAGGAGATGTAAAGACTTCTCCCACAGGGATGTTGACGTCCGCCACGCAATTTTCAAAGAGAGTCTCGCGGGTGGCATCTTTGAGGCTGTGCATCTGCACTTTGATGTCGGTGTCATTGCCGGCTTTGCCTTTGACATGGACGTAGTCCGCGGTATCCAGCACATCGATGATCTTCTGTTGGATCTCGGCATAGCGTTTACTATCCAGAAGGTTGATCTTGAGGGTGTCAGCAAAGATCTCGGGGAATTTCTCACCGATCTCGGCTGAGGGGAAGGCTATGATGCTAAAGCTAGCTTCATCTCGCTTGTAGTATTGATAGTAGAGCTGTCCGCCGCGAGCACCTTGTTCGCGCATGAGCAGCTGTTGCTCTTCTGAGGGTTTGAGAGTGGAGGACTTTGCTTTGGGAGAAAAGGGCGTCTCTCCAAAGAGTTCCAGATATAGCGGTCCTGCTTGAAGAGCAATGATGTCTTGGAGGCTCTCAAGGCTCTTTTGCATGGCGCTCAAGCCGGCTTCCATGAGCTCTCTATCTAGGGTGAGAGCGTTGTCATAACGGTGGTCATAGCCATATTGACGATTGATGCCGATGGTGTGGGGCAGTGGCACCAGCGCGGTGATCCCGATCTTTTCCAGCTCATCGATAACCAATCTACCCAGAGCTTCCATGCCCACGGGGATCATGAGATTTGCATAGCGCTTTTTGCGGTAGTCCTTTTTGCTGCGGACAAAGCCATCAACCCAGCTTTTGACAAAGAATCTGGCTATGGCTGCCAGCTCTTGCGGGGGATAATTACGCATAAAGTCAGCCATCTTGACGTCGTGGTCGGTGAGATAGACGCCATAGCGGTATAGATAGCGGATGTCATCCAGGTCAGCATCGCGCACGATATTGAAATATACGTCAAATTCCGGGCAAAAGCGCATGGCATGGGCTGCGTTTGTCCTAAACTCCAAGTTTTTGGTGCTTTCTTCTTTGTAGATCTTAAGCCAGGTTTCATACTCGGGCATATCAGCTTGATCCAGCAGGCGGAAGAAGATGTCTAGCGTGACCTTGGTCGCCACAAAGTCGCCATTGATCAGATGTCTTCTGCTGCCATAGGCTTGGGTGAAGATGGCGCTGATCAAGCTTCCCATCTGCGGGCCATATACCTCATGCGCATAATCCGGATTCCCAAGGCATTTATTATAGCCATTCTCGGGATCAAGCGAAGCGTAGAAATCCTTGTTGATGGCTTTGAGCTCGCTTAGCGGGATGCTCTTTAACAGTGGGTCTTTTTCCAGTTTCCGGGCAAAATCCCACGCTTGCAGAACGATCAAGCGATATCCGTTGAAAAATTCGGAATAGGGGTTCTCCAGGTTGATCTTGATATCTTTCATCTCCCGGATGAGTTTATCACAATCGGCTTTGGGAGCTGCCAATTGATCACGAATCTTTTGGTAGTCAAAACTCATTGATGTTTCCTCTCTTATCATCATATTATTCTTGTCAAATTCAGTACATGAGCGGGGCAATTCCGTCAAGTATAATTCTTGTTTTACAGCAAGATAGATCCTAGTGTTGCTCTGCCAAGCGCCGTGAAAGCACTGCCAAAGAGGCAAACATATCCACATACTCGACGATAATCTCGGGCGGGACGATGATCTTGTGGGGAGTAAAATTCCAGATCGCTTTGATGCCGCTGTGAACCATCAGATCTGCAATCAATTGAGCGGAATCGGGCGGGACGGTGATGATGCCGATGCGAATCTGGTCTTTTTGTGCCACAGCTGCGATATCCAGAGCCGAATAGACGGGCACGCCATGCACCTTGGAGCCGATGATCTCGGGATCGTTGTCAAATCCCGCGACGATCGAAAGACCGCGCTGAGAAAACTCCTGATAGCCCAGGAGCGCACTGCCCAGATGTCCGACTCCCACGAGGATGCTGGAAGATGTGTCCACCCAGTTTAGCAATTCTTCTATACCTTGCTGCAAGTCTGCCACCTTATATCCTTTTTTGCCGGCACTAGTCTTTGTGAAGGCGATGTCTTTGCGCACCAGGGTCTGATGGATGTCCGAAAACACTGAGATCTTGGTGGCAGAGACTTCTTTGAGTCCTGCCCTTTTTAGGCGTTTGAGTACCTCCAGATATTGGGGGAGGCGTTTGAGGGTCGAAGTAGGGATCTTTTCCATATAGTCCTCCTATTCAAGCGGAAAGGCATGGATGAAGCTGCTGTATTGCAGGGTGGACAGCAAAGTGCCCAAGACCACCACAAAGACGATGATGATCTTGAAATAGTCCTGCGCTTTGAGCATGCTAACCATGTCGTGATTGCGGGAAAGATATGCACTCGCGGCATAAAACTCTTCCCCGATTAGTGTGTAATCGCAAGTAGTGATAAAGAAGGGGATCTGTGTGACAGCGTCTGTGGCAGCGATCTGGATTGCTCCTGCGGCATTGCCGGTCTCCGTGAGCAGCAGAGCTTCGGCATTGAAGAAGCCCATGTAGAAGATCGTTGCGACCCGTTCCCGCACCGTGATTCCATTCACCCCGGCACAGAAGGGGAACTGATCATAGCTCACAAAGAAGATATCATTTTGGTTAAATGAATCCGGGCGTCCGATCTCGCTGTATGACGTGGAGACGATCTCTTGCGCTAGGGGAAGCACCATATAGTCACAATGGGGATTAATCAGACGAATGTCATATTCAGCCGTCTTCTTGGCAACCTGCGCCAGAATCATTAGGCTCGCGATCGTGCAGACATCTCCCAATGAGCCCCAACCCGGCACAAACATCACCGGACGCCCCATCTCCGTGGCGCGACCAATGGCATTGTCCAGCTCCTGTAAGCCTGCTATCGGGCGGATATAGACTTCCTTGCGGCGAGTGATGTAGATGGCATAGACCACCAAGATAACCAGAAGAATGGACGCAAAGAGGGTCATAGTCTTGGTGCGATCAAACCACTGTGGTTGTGGCATAAGCCAAGTGCTGCCATCCGGAGCTTGATAGATCTCCGAGATCACGAACGCGCTGCGGCTATCGGTGGCAAGGAGCCGGTATTGGTATGTTCTTTGGGCTCGATCTCTATGCCGCAGCATGATCTTCGTCCAGGCTCCGGGAGATCTCGCTTCAGAGCCTTCCAGATAGGCGGGATGAGATGTGATAAAGTCGTATTCCGCCTGCAGATAGTCCAGATCATATGCCAGATCTTCATTGTCGGGATCTTCGGAAAGCGCTACCTTGAGCTCGGCAATGCGCGAGACACGCTCCGTCATCTCATGGGTGAAAGCATCCCTGTAAAGAGGGACATCAAAGCTTATGCCCTGCTCGGGATCAGTGCCCAAAGCCAGACGAACGTCAAAGAGAAATCTGCTACTGGCGTCATCATAGCCCTGGATCGGACGGAAAAGATAGTCTTCAAAGGGAATAGTGTGTTCATAAGTGCGAGTCAGAGCATTGGCGCGAACTCCGGAGGCGAAATCCCACTCTACTTGGGACATTCGGAGCACGTCAAAATAGAGTCGGGCAACGTCCAGATCCTCAATGTATGTATCCTGCGGCTGAAACCGACGGAAGTAATCATTGTATGTGATGTCCTGACTCACAGTCTCGGCTTCAAAATCCTTCTCGCCCAAGAGCTGCACTGCCATCTCTGCTTTGAAGATATTCATGTCGCGATGCTCTTCCGGCAGATCTAGGTGGATGACTTTATCCACATATTGTTCAGTGACTTCGCCGATGATTGCACCATCCTTTGACTTGAAGGTGAAGTGGATCCTGTCAACGATGTAAAGCTCGTTTTCGGAGATCTCATAGTTGAATTTGAGCCTGCGGTGACGGCGATCGGTGTATTCTGCCAAAGTGATGTATGCCAGAGGCTTGCCAAAGGATACGAGGTTCACATCCCCTTTGTCATTGGGTTTGTCCATGACCTGATAATCGGGCAAGATCGGCAAACGGGAGGCGTCCAAGCTGCGGAAGGTCCTTGCTTTCACGTGCGCCGACTGATCTTCATAGTCCCGATAAGAAAGCAGCACGACGGAATCCCGGGGATCCACATCCAGCCAACTGACATCCTCAGTGTGATAGTATGACGCGCCGGCATAAAGATTGGGGATCTCAAAGATCTGGATGCCCTCTTCCTGCCAATCAGTGGGCATAATGTCGTCCTGATCAAGAGAAGCCTTGGGATATAGCCAGCCTTCCCACACGGCTATGTCCTGCGCACCGGTCGGGGGACTCCATTCAAAATTCATCTGCCCAAGATCGGGATAGTAGCTGCTGTGTAAGATGGCTGTGGCATCCGGGGCATTGTCGATCGGCATGACTTCTGAAACATCTGAGGCGGCAATGATCTGACCACGTTCGTTCACAGCCGCAACGGCATAGTAGTAGTGATGTCCGGCTTTGGGGATTGCGTAGATGCCTTCGAGTTGGGTGAGCTTGAGCGAGCTATATTGAGCATCGTCCTTCTTGAATTCCCGCGAGCGATTGTGAAGAACGCGGGATCTGACCAAGGCATAGGTGGAATAGTCTTCCAAGATCTTGCCCAAGAGCCGGTGATCAAGCGGGAACTTCTGATACAGAGGACTGTCGGGGCTTTGGTGCTTTTCTTTCCTCAGTGTGCGAGGGGAGCTTTCAAACTCCACAAGCGGCTGATCTCCGGTGTCATAATAATATAGAAAGGGCGCCAAAACTCCCAGCCTGGGATCAACCTCCAAGAAGCTGAGCAAAAACAAAGAATCGGGAGAGCTTCCCCGATAGATGTTGTACTTTATAATGCGATGTTCTTTATCAAGAGGGATCCATCTGAGGATCACTCCGCTTCCGTCATCGTCCGGAAGATCATAAGCGCTAAATTCCCGAATCTGTAGCTTTCGGTTTTGCTCTGCAGCCAAGGGCAGCAGCGAGCACAGGACTATCAGCAGAAGGCTGAATATTGTAGCTTTTTTCATGTTATCCCCATGATAATAAGGGCAAAGCTGGATGCCGGTATCTCTCCCCCGGCAGGGATCAGGTAAAATACAGCAACCCGGCGCAAAGCTGAACCTTACGCCGGGCATACTGCTTTATAGTTACTTGATGATCATCTGGAACACATCGTTAACCAGGAACTGGATACGACCGATCAGTAGCGATATACGAGCCATCACGGTGAGACCAAATGAAGCTCCAAAGCCGATCATCATATACCATTTTCCGACATTTACAAACTTCCCATAGACCCCGGTGTGGGCTTTTGAGAAGAAGAAATAGAGCAAGACCGCAATCGTCCCGATGAAGATCAGGAAGAGGTTGAGGGTCTCGATCGGAACCATTGCTTGGCGCATCTGCACCAAGATCGCAGCGTGAATACCCATCGGCACGCCCATACCCACACCCATCATCGAGAAGGCGATGGGATAGCGGGAGAGCCAGCCGAGCTTGCGGGAAAAACGCAAGAGGTAGAGCATACCCAAGAGAGCAGGGATGATCAGCACAAACTGATGTTTGATGGCGATCGTCTGATATACGTAGGGCACAAACACGCGTTCGTATGTATAGACCAAGCCATATCCGAGGGAGATGCCCACGAGCATCTGCTCTGCCGCTTGGTAGAAGGGGTTATCTTTGTACAGGAAGGAGAAGATACACAGAGTGAAAAAGGCTCCTACCAGGTTGCTAAATAATTCGAAACTCATTTCATCCTCCTCTTAGTTCTTTGCCGCACGTGCTTTTTGGATGAAGTAACCCACGTTACCCAAGATAATGAACACAATGATCATGATGTGGGCTACGCTTTGCGCATTCATGCCGATGCGAGCAACCTTGAATTTATACAGGGTGTCTCCGGTGAGGCGATACAGCTCTTGATATAGGAATTCGCCCATCTCTTCCCGCATTTCGGGACTTATCTGGGAGATATCCACGATCATCTTGCCGTCTCGCACTTCGCCGAGTCTATTGAGGAGGGGAATATGATCCGGATGTTTGGCGCTAAACGCGGCAAACTGATCCATAGTAAATTCTGCCTCGGTCTGAGTAGTAATCCGGATGAGTCGTTTGGTAGATTCATCCTCGAGAATCTCTCTGCCAAAGGGGCGTCCCGGCAAGATTCTGTTTCCATCTTCATCATGGGTGATGCTATAATCCCGGGTGGGATCACGATAAGCGGCAAAGACATCCACCAGCTTCTCATATTCCGCAGCACCTTTGAGACCGGAGAGCATTCCCACCAATTGGCCGGATTGCAGATAGGGATAGAGGTCGGCAGCCATCACAGCGGTCACGCCCACTGCCACATTGAGTCCATATTTGGGACGGGCATAGGTGATCCAAGTAGCGCCTGCAACGGAACCTGAGAACTCGATTACAAGGTTCATCTCGCTATAGTTGTTGATGCCTCTCATGATCGGCAGGTTTTCCAGCTTGCGTCCTTCGGCATCGGTGTTCATGGTGTTGGCGATGTTGTCGCCCATGCCCAAGACCAACGCAAAGGGTTGGGGTTTGTAACCGAAGTTACAGTAATCCACACCGCTTTGAATATCAGGAAATTCCTCTTTCACGGTATTGATGGCATATTCGATGATGGGAGCGCCGGCAGGCATCCAAGTGAGGGTAAAGACTTTCACGTTGCGCTCGAAAGCATGACGCAGGATTGCCACTTCCATGGGGAAGAGCTCCGGCATCGTGGCTGCATCGTGATAGAAACTAAGGAGGATGGCGCGATCTTCGCGACCGGCAAAGCTATCGATCATCTGATATAGATTCTCGGTCGGAGGAGTAGTGACGTTATCCGAATCGTATGGTATCATCAGCGGGATTATAATCGCTAATGCCACCACGATATAGATCCAGCGGCGATCGAGTTTTTGCATTCTTTCAAATATATTCATTCCAAAACTCCCTATTAATCACCGCCGCCCAGATATGAGCGTTCGATTCCGAGTAATATCTTAAGTGAAGTAGCCACAGAGCCAAGCCCCACGCCCAGCATGATGCCGCGCTTGGAAGCCAGGTTTGGCACGTCCAAGATCCATTGTGAGAAGGTGGGAAGATGACGAGAGATCTGCACTCCCAGAGGCACCTGCGCCAACATCACTACGATTGCGGCGATCAACAGCACGGTCGCTTCCGGGCTGCGTGCACGGAATGCCTTATACGCTGCTGATGCCATATAGAACGCCAAGAGCGAAAACATCGTCGCACTCATCGGCATCTGAACGTTCTCAAACATCCACATAAAGAGTCCGCCCTTTTGGGTTCCACCGATAAATCCTGCCAAGCAGGTGATGACGAAACTCGCAAAGAAGAAATAGCTATATTGCCATTTCGGGGCTTTTCTCTTGATCTTCGCTGAATGCATCATTGAAAGGGACAGCACGCCCAAGAGCATAGCGAAGGATGACATCGCATAGACCCAGGGCAGGTAGAATTGATTATAAAACACTTCCTGGAGGACATAGTGCGGACTAAAAGCCCAGGCAACCCATATCAGACCTCCGAGGATCACGATTAATAGTGGTATTGTCTTCTTCATTGAAAACCTCGTTTATTTCTCTGGCATCAGAAGGGTTAATCCAGTAATCTGGAAGCTGGATAGGACTGCGCCGATGATCACTACGGTGAGGATCACAAACTTGAAATAGTCCTGAGCTTTGAGTGTGCCCAATAGCATCGGCTCACGATTCAGGTAGGCACTGGCGGCATACAATTCTTCTCCGATTAGGGTGTAATCGCAGGTAGTGATAAAGAAGGGGATCTGGGTAATGGCGTCAGTTCCGGCAATCTGCACGGCTCCAACGGCGTTTCCTGTCTCCGTCATCAATAGCGCTTCCGCTGCAAAGAATCCCATAAAGAAGTTCGTAGCCATGCGTTCACGGATCATGATGCCATTTACGCCTGCCACATAGGCAAACTGCACATTAGTCAGATAAAACACGTTGTTCCGATCATAAGTGTCGGGACGTCCCACGGCATAGTGGGCTTCTCGCACGATCTCTTGGGCGATGGGCATGATGATGTAGTCATAGCACGGCACGATGAGCTTTGTGTCATATTCCGCGGCGCGTCTGGCTACCAGACCCAGGATTCCCATGGATGCGATCGTTGCCACATCCGAGATGGATCCGTTACCCATGCAATACAGCATCGGGCGTCCCATTTCAGTAGCGCGACCAATGGCGTTGTCGATCTCTTGCAGTCCGGCGATCGGACGGATATACAGATCCTTTCCGCGTTTTGCCAATTGCACAAAGATCACCACGATCAAGCAGAAAAGCAGCGTGGTAAAAAGGGTCACATATTTGTTGTTGTCAAACCAATTTGAGATCGGCATGTGATAGACAAGCTCACCATTGATCATTTCCGGCTCGGACTCCACAAAGAGACCGCGAGCATCGGTCTTGACCACCTTGAAGGCTTGGCGACGCATGAAATCATCAAAAGCGCTTAGCACATGTTTGACCCTGCTGCGATTGCTATTTGCCTTGAAGGCCTCGTCCACAATCGGATTTTGAGTATGGGCGATTAGGATGGCTTCTTGCCTTTGAATCTCGGCATCAATCCCTTCCAATTCTGCCGCATCGGTGCTCTGAGCTCTGAGCTCTTGAAGCTCTGCCAATCTGGCTTCGGCTGCACTAACCGTCTCTTCGTGCATTTTGCGGGCAGCATCTTTGAAGATACTGGTTCTGACCATCACTTGATTGTCGTGATCCCAAGTGAAGTCTACCGTGTGATCCAAGAGAGCATATGCGCCTTTGCGATCGCCGGGTCTAAGAGCACGAGTCTTGCGCTCGACGCCGGCAGGGGTATTCAGATACATCACCAAGGAATCGCCTTCGGTGTAGCTGATGCCATGCACCAATTTCTGAACCATGGAGCTATAAGGCACCACCACGTCCAAGGAATTGTCAAAGGATGTGTTGCGCATCACTAAGCGCCACATCGGGGAGTGCATATATTGTCTGTAGACCACGTTGTAAACCCTGGAAACGTCTCTGTCATTGCGATACAAGGCACGACTCGGAACCAAGGTGATCATGGCGGGTTCATATCTGAGATCTTGCTCGATCACATAATCTTCGGGGATATCCTCGCCTTGTAAGCCTTCTCCGGTGAGAGTGATCTTGACCTTGAGCCCTTTCTGGAACTCATATCCATCAGGAAGATTGATGACGATCGCATTGTCCTGATAGAATTCTTTGATCTTCTCAATGTGCTCGCCGGTCTCGGGATCGTAGAAATCAAACCATATGTCGTCCACTCGCTGAGTTTCGGTCATATTGAGCTGATAGTTGATCCTAAGCCTGCTATTATCGGCATTCAGAGCAGTGACTTTGACTACGAAGACGATGGGATTGTCCCAGACGACTGTGAGTCTGTCACCCTTGTCATTGGGCTTGTCTTCCACATAAAAATCTGTGCGGGGTGGCAAGGCGTCGCTGTTTAGCACACGCGGTTTGGATATCGGGGAGACTGATGAAGCACCATAATAATCAAAAAGCTGCAAAGCAAATACTGCATCTTTGTAGCTGTCGATATCCTCGCCTACTTCCACCACAGTGTAATTTGGCAAGCTTCCTGCTGCAACCTGACCGCTAGCGATTTCTCTGGCATTGGCAAGAGCCGCTTGAGGATCCTGACTACGCTCTTCCCACTCTTGGGCAGGCATATCACTTACTTGCAGGATGCGATATTGGACTAGGGCGTCCTTGTAAATGGGATATTCCCATTCAAAACGAAGCTCGCCGGTGTCCGGCATCACGACGCTATAAAGAGCGGGAGATGCTTCCGGAGCATTGGGGATCGGCACTCCGGCAGTCACCGGGGCATGGGGGAGCATTCTCTGACGCTCGTCTACCGCTACAACGGTGTAGTAGTAGGTCTCGCCCGGCTTGAGCAGAGCCAACACAGTTTGCTGATTTGATCTCAACCCGGCATAGCTGTTTACCGGATCACTGGATGAGTCATATTCTTCCACGATCTCACGGCTTCTGTGATAAAACTGCTTGCGCTCTGCCAAGGAGATCATCTGATATTTTTCCAGCAAAGTTGCCGTAAACTTCAGATCCCTGGGAGGCCTGCGATACAGGATACCATCATCCGGTTGACCCTTTTCCAGGCGTAGCTTGCCGGGGAAACTGGCGTCCAGGATCTCGCTGGCAGAATTGTCATAATAGAACATTTGATCGGAAACCACCGGGCTCTTGGGATTTACCTGGATAGATTCCAAGAAAAAGAGCTGGTCCGGGGTGATCCCCCGATAGATGCGGTATTCAATGATCCTCTTACTGCGATCCAGTGGTTCCCAGGATAACATCAGCCCCGTACCATCATCGGCAGGAACGTCGGTTACCTGAAAATTTCCAACTATGTTATCGTCTTTTGATTCATGCTGCTGTGCCATTATCAAGCTGACGCTAAAGATAAACACGGCAAGCAAAATCGGGATAAGGCGACGTTTGTCCAACCTCATACGCTTCACTCCTATTTGTACATTACTATAATTAGATCTCATTAACTATCCAAAGCATACAAATGCCTTATTATGTCAAATACTTTTTTGGTTTGGACTCGTGATTTCTCTCACAGTTTTCACAATTTTGCGCCAAATGAGCTGACCGCTTCCCGATCAATAAGGGCAGAGATGCACCCTGTCTTACCAAAGAAACACAAAATAGATTTTTTGCTCTTGACCAAATGCTCTCAAACCCAGCTCTTGAATCCATGTTTAATATTGATGAATGCACCGTAAGACTGGCACGCCACACGGATCGGCAAGATCTGCTTTACATCGCCCAAAAAACCTGGGGTGGGCACGATTATCTGCCGGAGATCCTAGATCGATGGATGGATGAAGATTGGTTCTTTGTCTGCGAATACCAAGCCCAAGTAATCTCCTGCATCAAGCTCAGCAGATTCCCAAATAATGTCCTTTGGATCGAAGGCCTGCGCGTGCACCCTCGATTCCGCGGAAAAGGCATAGCGGGTTTGATGAATCTTGCTCTCTTTGACTTTGCCAAGAATCTGGTCAAGAAAGATCCCGCCTGCTGCTTTGAGTGCTGCATCTACTTCGCAAACCCCCAAAGCTCACATCTCACACAGAAGTTTGGCTTCAAAAAGCAAAATGGCTTCTTCTATATGGAACGCCGCGGACTGCATCGCGTCGCCAAACCAAGACGGATCCGGGATTTTAACGCGGAAATCTTTGAGTACTATCCCGAATACCTTCCGCTGAATTGGCATGCCGTTCACAGTAGGCTCGCCAACCTGCCCTTTATCGGGAAGCATGCCGAGATCTACCGGAGCCCAAACCTAAGTTTCCTCCTCGGCACGACAGGTGACAGATCCATCACCCTGCTCTCAGAGCCAAAGGCTACCCTTGCTGAAGATCTGCCCTATCTCCAATACTTCTTTGGTCCCCGAAAAAACATCAGCATCATCCTCTCAGATGAGCTCGCCATGCACTTGCAGCTTTTGATGGATCACAAGTTCCGTTTTTGGGAAATGGAGGATGGCATCCAACACAATATGCTGGTTTTGCAAAGACAGATCGATGCCTGATCTCGCACATCAAAGATAGGACAGTTGTTTTCTCGAGCAAATCAGCATGACACGCATTCTATGCAAAATCACGTTTTTTTAAGCTCGTAAGTGCTTGCAAAATAGGGCTCGCTCATGCCTTCCTCACCGGTCGCTCACCGGTCGAGCGTGCAAGCGGTGAGAAAATAAGGACTTAGAGAGTTCTTAGTTCGTAGTTCTTAGTTCGTAGTTGGCGCGGCAAATCGAATGAACAATGTACGATCTACGATGTAGAATTATGATGTCTCTGTGCACCTTTTGCCTTGTTCTCACCACACCAAAACAAGTCATTCAGTATTTTCACTACCAGCCCTAGATTATTCATTCCGTATCTTCACTACCAGCCCTAGATTATTCATTCCGTATCTTCACTACCAGCCCTAGATTAGTCATTCCGTATCTTCACTACCAGCCCTAGATTAGTCATTCCGGAAAGTCGAACGGAGTGAGGCTTATCCGGAATCTATAGAGACGAAGCCTCCTTCCCGGATGGGCAGCTAAAAACTCTTGCGCAAGCACCATGCATTAGCCCAAGACTCACCCTCGCTATCCGCTTGTGCCCCATCCGATCAAAAAAAGGAGCCCCCTTGCGAGGGCTCCTTTGTGTCTTGTGAAACAGCCGATAGGCTTATTTCATCATGATCATTTTCTTGGTTGAGCTGTATTTGCCGGCATTCATCTTGAAGTAGTAGATGCCGCTGGATACAGAGCGACCATTATCATCTGTGCCATGCCATACTACAGTGTGGTCACCGGCATTGACAGTTTCGTTCACGAGTCTGCGCACGCGCTGACCCCTGACGTTGAAGATGTCGATGGTGACGGGAGAGTTTTCTCTCACGCTGTAGCGGATGGTGGTTTCAGGATTGAAGGGGTTCGGATAGTTTCCTTTGAGTTCTGTGGTAAACACAGGAGCTACACCGTCTTCATTTGAGACTGATCCGGTGATGGTGACATCATCTACGAAGAGGATGAATGCGTCGTTTGATACGCACTGGATTCCCACGTAGATGTTTTGTTCGGCATAGTCGCCGAGGCTGTAGCTGTATTCTGTCCAGTTCAAAGGAGCTTCGATGTAGTTTGCACCACTGATGATTGTGAAGTCAGCAGGGTTAGTTCCGGTGGTGGAAACGCCCACTTTGAAGCGCTCTACGCCGTAATCGTGCGTAAAGCTCTTTGCAAAGAAGCTGATATCGCCGCCGCCGGGAACTTGCGGAGTGATCATCCAATCGTTGTTGGGAGGAGTCACAGAGGCAAAGCTGGCAGCATATTTGCTACCGCTGTGTGCAGCTGCTTCATCCACAGGAGGAGTGGTTGCATCCGGATTGAAGATAATCCAAGCCATAGCGCTTCCACTATTGGGGAATGTAATCCCAGAGAAGCCGTAGGTAGTAGATTGATCTACGTCTACCAATGTCCAAGGAGCAAATGTCAGGCTGAAATCCGGATAAGCTTCGAAGTCATCTTCAAACACGACCACTGAAGGAGGCAGGTTGAAGTTGACAGTCGTGGTCTGTCCGGTGACTACCACTACGCCGGATTGGGATACTGCGCTGAAGTTCGGATGGCTGGCAACCAGGGTGTGGGTGCCGGCGGGAACTGCCATGCTGTATGCGCCTTGGGCGTTTGAGGTGGCGGTGTAATTTCCGGTGCTGATGGTTGCTCCGCTTATGGCGTTGTTGTCCATATCGCGTACAAAGCCGGCAACTGTGCCGATTTCGGTGATTCTTTCGATAGCGTTTGAGAAGGCGGAATTTGACAGAGCTCCACCGGTGTAGACAGCTTTGACTGCCCATTTGTAGGTTCCGTCAGGAGTATCGCCCCATTGGGTATCTTGGAAAGCGGTTGCGCTGATGGGATCGGGAGTCAAAGAAGTCCATTGTGCTTCATTGGATTCCTGACCTTGCATCAGGCGCCATACTTTGTATCCTTCCATTGCGCGTTCGGCATTGGCAGCTTCCTGATTGGATCTGGCATCGATAGCAATCCAGCTATCACGATCCGGAGCACCATAGCCGACATAGCCTTGGATATTCCAGTTGTAGTTAAGATCAGGATTAAGGGCAAGCAGAGTAGTCCATTCGCCCTGGAAGTACATCATGTTGCCAAAGCCGTCAGTGGCAGGACCGGCATCGCAACCGGCAGGATAGCCGCTGGTGACGTTACAATTGTAGCCAAACCAAAGCTCTTCGTCTCCGGTGATCATCACAGGGTTGTCAAGAACGACTGTGTTGTATGTATCAAGGACGGGGGTGAAAGGCTGTTCCAATACCAAAGTAGCAGGAGCAGCAGCGGTGCCACCGGTCCAGACTTTGAGGGTGAAGGTTCCGGCTTGAGCAGGCCATACGTTGAGGGCATGCAGGCTCATTCCGGCATATTCAGTGAGAGCGCTCGGGGGAAAGCGGACAGCTACGTCGAAGTCAGCTGCGGCACCGGTTCCGATGCTGTCATCGTTTTCACCGCTGTCATAATGCAGCCATTCGCCGCCGGCTGTGCCGGGAGCCATCCAGGTGATGTTTACATTGTTTCCGGCTTCTTCAGCTTGCACTGCAGCGGGTGGAAGAGTGAGCTCGGTGATCACGAAATCCAAGGTAGTGGTCTCAAGACCGGTGATGGATACGCTTGTCTGGGTCTCAGTCTGATATCCGGCTTTGGCAGCAGTGACGGTGTAGGTGCCGGCATATACTGCAAAGCTATATTCGCCGCTGGCGTCTGTGGTGCCGCTGTATTCACCGGCAGTGATAGTTGCGCCTTCTACTGGCAGATCGGTTCCAAACTCGGTTACGACACCAGTGAGGGTTCCCATCATGCCTTTGTGCAGTTCATTTGAGAATGCGGGGGTAGACATTACATCATTGGTATACAGAGCTTTCACGGCATATTTGTATACGCCGGAAGGCAGGGGACCCCAAGCATTGTCAGCCATGCTGGTCTGAGCATAGCCACCGGCAGGAGTCAGCTGTTCCCAGTTTGCTTCATTAGCTTGATCAGCAGCCAAGAGACGATAGACGTGGTAGCCCTGCAAGGAGCGTTCCATGCTTCTAGCGCTGTTGTGAGTGATGTAGTTCGGATCTCTGCTGATGGGCAATGTCTGAGCTGTGCCGCGAGTCATAGCAGGACGATCTTTACTGGTGGTCAGCTGCTCTGAGCTGAAGGTGATTCTTTGAGTGGGGCTGCCGATGTGTACATCGTCCACGAACCATACGTGCCACATACCATCATTTGAAGGCGGATCTTCAGCGTGGAAGGCGACCTTGATGTCTTGTCCGGCATAGTCGGAAAGATCAATGGTGATGGGCATATCATAGGCGATCTGACCTTCAGGGGTCTGAGCAGAAGCATCCCACAAAGCGGTCCAGTTGTTGCCACCGTCTGTGGAGACCTTAATGTAGTAGTGGTCACCATTTGTGGAACCATAGTATACATAGCTCCAGAAGGTGAATGATGCGCCACCGGGGCAGGTGAATTCAGGAGTGATAAGCCATTCGTCCTGATGTGAGTAGCTCCACCACATTGCGGCTTGATAGTCGCCGCTATTCGGTGGCACAGGGGGATCAAGAGTGATGTTTCCGGCTTGGCACCAGGTGGGGTATACGCCCAAGCTGTTTGCAGGGCCGCTATCTGTGATGATCTGAGACCAATCTGCAGGCGGGAATTCAGCGCCTTCAAATCCTTCTGTGATATCCACAGCATTAGGATTCGGAGCTTGCCACTCGAGAGTCACATAGCTGTAGTCGTCTGATTCGGTAGCCACTACCTGGCTGGCAGGATAGGCTATCTCATTGACGATCACGTCACCCATATTTACAGGGGTGCTTCCTACATCGACTGTGCCGGATACGGTGGAATAACCCACTGCGCTGGCGGTGTAGTTATAGGTATGTCCGGTGAAGACATCAGCGATATTGAAGTTTCCACTGGCATCGGTGGTGGCTTCATAGCTTTCATAACCGCTGAGGGTGATGGTAGCATCAGCCAAGCCGACCGTGGGAGCGTCACTGCCGACGATTCTGCCTGTGACAGCTACCTGAGGCAGCAAAGTGAGAGCAAAATCTTGAACAGTGTTTTGATCTTCCACGATGTTCACAGTGTGGCTTACTTCATCATAGCCGTGCTTGGTGGCTGTGACGGTGTGAGTTCCTTCTGCGACAAAGGGGATAGTGTAGCTGCCATCAGCGCCGCTGACGGTTCCGAATACTGTGTCTTCGACTTCGATAGTAGCGCCTGCCAAGGGGGTTCCACCAGCGGTCACGGTGCCGCTGAGTGAGCCCATGCCTTCGATGACCATGTAGAATCTGGCATTAGCTAAAAGGCTGGCAACCGATCCTGTGGTGCCACCACTGGCGGGACTGCTATCGCTCTGATAACGCAATGCACTTGCATAGCTTTGAGTAGTGTGAAACACAGAGGCATTCTGAGTCCAATCGCCGGGGATCAAGTCGGTCACGACTTCCACGATCAAGTTTGAAGCTCCATCCCAGAAGAAGGGCTCTGAGAAGACATGAAGGTTCCAGCCGTTTACAGGCATGTATTCGGTGTAGGTTACCACTGTCTCATAGTCGCCGACTTCAAAGGTGGTTGTCAGGGCTTCCAAATCGGTGTGTTTCAGGCGAATTGTGTAGTTTGGCATGGGTGAGCAGCCATTGACATTATCTACATTGAAAGCAAGCGATTGGATCAATCCGGGGGCAGCGCCGGCGGAATAAAAATCGGCTGCTGTGTACAGATACTGTTGGCGGAAGTTTTTGTAGAAAGTACCGTATGGTGTGGGAGTACCGGTGGTTCCATTGACCTCGGAGCCGTTTCCGATGGAGGCGACCAAGAGGCCGGATTCCATCACATTCACGGTGAACATTGGGGTTTCGTCGTTGGCAGGGTTTTCGTCGCCGGCCATGACTACTTTTCCAAAGAGCTGGGTCTCACCAACAACGGTAGGAGTCCATGGAATGGTGAAATCAAGAGTTTCCATGGGGTCGATGGAAGTTCCGTCTACGCTGCCGATCTCCACGTCGCCAACTTGCATGAGTTTCACAGTATAGTTAGAAACTGCATTTTGGCTGTAGTTTTTCACGGAAACAGTGTAGTTCACGGTGGAATTCACGTTGGGAGTGCTGGGACCATCGATTCCAAGACCGGCAAGGTCTGTGATGTCCAAGGCTTCCATGTTTATCTGCATGTTGGCACGGAACAATGAGGTGGTTCCAGATGTGCCACTGATGGCAGGATCATAATCACTCTCATAGCGCAGAGCGCTGTTGAAGACGGTGGGAGTGTAGTTTACCGAAGCGTTCTGGGAGTAACTGCCGGGGATCATATCGGTAACTACATCGATAAGCAGGTTCGAAGCACCGTCCCAATTGAAGGGAGCGTTGAAGGTGTGGGTGTTCCAACCTTGGATAGGCATGAATTCTGCTACCTGGAACACTTCCGTGTAGGTGCCGGTTTCAAAATTGGAGGTAAGGGCGGTCTGTGTGGTAGCCTTTACCCGAACTCTGAAGTTCGGCATCGGTGAGCAAGTATTCAGGGCCTGAACAAAAAAACCGACGGAATTGATGTTTCCGGGACCGCCGCCAATATCGTTAAGCTCGGTGGCTTTAACCAAATATTGCTGGCGGAAGTTCTTGTACCAAGTACCGTATGGAGTAGGGGAGCCCGTGGTTGTATTGGCTTGCGTCCCTTCTCCAAGGGTAACTGTTACTTGGGCAAAGATGTTGCTGCTAAGGCTGATTCCCAGGATCAGCAGCATTGTGAAAAGCAATACTTTTCTCATTGCATTTCTCCTTCTGTCTGTTCTAATTTTGGTGCATATCTCATAATGATGCATTCAAAAATGAATACAGTATTGTGGATACTTTATTTTATCTATACAACCTGCCATTTAGCAGGGATGGAATTTGTATCCCACGCGGTCATGAAAGGGGCATGCTGTCTGCCAAAGGTATCCGAATTGCCCACTTTCTTCCCGATCAATCACTCTATGTCCGGCAAGGTTTCCACCTTAATTTGCACATTAAATAGTTTCAAGTTTTCTGTCAAGCAAGATTTAGTCAAATCTGAATGTCACCCTGCCCTGCTCCTGATTAAAATCGGCAAAGATACTCCCCTTGCACGGTTTATCAGAATCCAGCAAAGCCTTTGCAAGCTGGTTTTCTACGCTGCCTTGAATAGCTCGCTTCAGAGGTCGGGCGCCAAACTGTGGATCAAATCCCACATCTGCGATATGATCGCTCAAGGCGTCAGAAAACTCGATCGAAATCTCTCTTTTTGCCAGGCGTTTCGCCAGAAGTGAGAGCTGAAGATCCACTATCTTGCGGATCTGCTCCCGATCCAGGCGATGGAAGATGATGATGTCATCCAAGCGGTTGAGAAACTCCGGACGAAAATAGCCTTGCAGCACTTCCATGAGGCGTGGCCGAAGCTCATCCAGATCCCCCCGATGGGCAAAAATCTCCTGGCTACCGATATTGGATGTGAGGATGATGACGCTATGGCGAAAATCCACCGTCCGTCCCTTTCCATCTGTCAATCTGCCCTCATCCAGGATCTGCAGGAGCAGGTTAAAGACGTCGCCATGAGCCTTCTCGATCTCATCAAAGAGGATAACGCTATATGGGCGTCTGCGAATCGCCTCGGTGAGATATCCGCCTTCTTCATAACCGACATATCCGGGAGGCGCGCCAATGAGCCGTGCCACCGAGTGGCGCTCCATAAACTCGCTCATATCAAGCCTCAAAAGTGCCTTTTCGGTGTCGAATAGATAGTTTGCCAAGCTCTTGGCAAGCTCGGTCTTGCCCACCCCTGTAGGACCCAGAAAGATGAATGAGCCGATCGGACGATTTTCATCCGAAAGACCACTGCGACTGCGTCGGATCGAATTTGCCAACGCAACGATACCTTCTTTTTGACCCACTACTCTTTGTGCCAGAACGTCTTCCAAACTGAGCAGTTTCTTCATCTCACTGGCAGCCAGTTTTGAGACGGGGATGCCCGTCCATTTTGAGACCACTTCTGCGATCAGCTCTTCGTCGACCTGTTCTTTCAAAAGGGCTTCTCGCTCTTGATTCTTTTCCTCGCGCAGCCGATTGAGATCGTTTTCCTTCCCCGCCAGGCTGCCATATCGGATCTGGGCGGTTTTCTCATAGTCACCCTCACGCTCAGCCTTTTCTGCTTCGGATTTGAGCCTATCTATATCTTCTTTTAGCTCACGTATTTTATCGATCTCTGCCTTTTCGTGTTCCCACTGCATCCTGAGGCGATTGCGATCCTCGCTCAGCATGGCGATCTCCTCATTGATCTTTTGCAGACGACTCTTGGAGAGCGCATCGGTCTCCTTGGCAAGCGAGAGCTTTTCGATCTCCAATTGCCGTTTTCGCCGCTCGATCTCATCCAGCTCCTGAGGCATGGAATCAATCTCCAGACGCAGTCGCGAACATGCCTCGTCGATCAAGTCTATCGCCTTGTCCGGCAGGAACCTATCCGAGATGTATCGATCCGAAAGACTCACCGCTGCTACGATCGCATTATCAGTGATCTGAACTCCGTGGTGAACCTCATATTTCTCTTTGATGCCGCGCAAGATGGAGACAGTATCCTCCAAAGTCGGCTCCGCGATCATGATCGGCTGGAATCTGCGCTCCAAAGCCGGATCCTTTTCGATGTATTTGCGATATTCATCAATGGTTGTAGCGCCGATGCAGTGCAAAGTTCCCCGTGCCAGCGCCGGTTTGAGCATGTTTGAAGCATCGACAGAGCCTTCCGCCGCACCCGCTCCGACCACAGTGTGGATCTCATCGATGAAGAGGATGATCTTCCCATCAGATTTCTCTACCTCCGCCAAGACCGCTTTGAGCCGCTCTTCAAACTCCCCACGGAATTTTGCCCCCGCCACCAAGGATGCCATATCAAGCTCCAGAAGTTCCTTCCCCAAAAGGTTTTCCGGCACATCCCGATCCACAATACGCTTTGCCATGCCTTCCGCGATGGCAGTCTTTCCCACTCCGGGCTCACCGATGAGGATGGGGTTGTTCTTGCGGCGCCGAGAAAGGATCTGCATCGTGCGACGGATCTCTTCATCCCTGCCAATCACCGGATCCAGCTTCTCTGTGCGCGCCAGCCTGGTGAGATTGCGGGCATATTTCTCCAATGCCTGATACTTGGCTTCCGGGTTTTGATCGGTCACAAGCTGGTTTCCCCGAACTTCTTTGAGCGCTTCCATAAGCTTGCTTGGCTCAAGCCCCAGGGATCTGAGGATCTTGGAGGCTTCTGATTTGCCCTGGATCATAGCCAAAAGAATGTGCTCGCCACTGATGTAGTCATCTCCCAAGCGATCAGCTTCTTTTTCCGCAGCATGTAGGATATCCAGGATTTCCTGAGATAGATAGACCTGTCCACCTTGAACTTTGGGGATCTTCTGCAGAGCGCCGCGCAGACGTGCACTGAGCTCAGCCGGGGAAATCTCCAGCTTTGCCAAGATCGGATGTATCAGCGCCTCCGGCTGATCTAGCATCGCCATCAAAAGATGCAGATCCTTGATCTCCTGATGTCCATGCTCACCAGCCAAAGCCTGCATGGCGCTGATAAGTTCCTGACTTTTTATGGTTAAACGCTGTGTATTCATGGCTTACCTCCCTGTGTCATGAGTATAAGATAAGCGATGGCATGTATTTGTCAAGCATAATTAGCAGTCTCTGTGTTTGACTGCTAATCACGCGGCGAGCAGGATTGCGAATGATGCAGTTTGCCGCGAAGTGCCAAATCGCGTAAGTCCTTATTTTCTCACCGCTTGCACGCTCGACCGGTGAGCGAGCGGTGAGGGGGGCATGAGCAGCCCATATTTTGCAAGCATTTACGCATATGAAAAACGGTAGTAGGGGCGGCTTCTAGCCGCCCAATGCTGTTCGCTCTATAGATTCCGGATACACTCCGCTTCGCTT